>JGI11705J14877_10000283_pt1 | contig 32260 bp, 30 predicted proteins | sample Etolaghawater15m_FD_14877 | JGI IMG/M metagenome (IMG submission 14877) | reverse complement strand
GCCGCCGAGGGCATCACGTTCCTCGAGGCCTGTCGGAGGGTGACGGAGGCCGGTGTCGGGGGTCGGGCCTCGAAAGGCCTCGAGTCGTTCTGTCGGCTCATCGACGAGGTTCGCGCCGCGATGGACAACCCCGCCCCCGAGGCCGATGATCTCGGACCGGGCGATGTGCTGCAGGCCGTGCTCGAGCAGTCGGGCTATCTGGCCGAACTCGAGGAAGTCGACACGGTCGAATCTCACGGTCGCATCGAGAATCTCGGCGAACTGGTTGGCTCTGCTCGGGAGTTCACCCGCATCGATGAGTTCCTCGAGCAGGTCGCGCTGGTCGCCGACACCGATGAACTCGCCGGTGACGACCGAGTCGTGCTCATGACCCTGCACGCGGCAAAGGGACTCGAGTTCCCCTACGTGTTTCTGATCGGCGTTGAGGAGGGAGTGTTCCCGCATCACCGCGCCCTCACCGACCCCGACGAGATGGAGGAGGAGCGACGCCTCGCCTATGTCGGCATCACCCGCGCGATGCAGCAACTGCACATGACTCACTCGTGGTCGCGAATGCTCTTCGGCTCGACGCAATACAACCCGCCGTCGCGGTTCTTCGATGAGATCCCATCGGAGCTTTTCGACGTGCGCGGTGACTCCGACGGTGGCCTCGGGTCGTCGCGCTTGTCATCGCGGGCCGAGTGGGGCTCGGCGCGGTCGACAGTGCCCGGGTATCGGAGGCGAGCGGTCGATCGGGCGAGCGATGAGGCACACCGCGAGCGGGTGGTCGACGAGGCGATGCGCGCTGGTTCCAAGCCCGCTGAGCGCTCGAACGCTCACGAGATCGGGTTCCGAGTGGGTGACGATGTGACACATCCCGCCTTCGGCGAGGGCGTCATCATCGAGATCACGGGATCAGGCGATCGAGCGGAGGCCGTGGTCAACTTCGCCGGTGTCGGCGCCAAGCACCTCGCCCTCGCTTGGGCTCCGCTCACTCGTCGTGGCTGATCTCGCGGGCGTCGGTTCTGGTTGAATGGTGCCGATGAAGGCAGCACTGCTTGTCGAGAGTCTCACCGGCAACACCACCCGTGCGGCGGAGCGGATCGCCGACGGTCTCACCCAGGAGGGTTGGTCGGTCACCGGCCTGTCGAGGGTGCGCCGACCCGACTTGGCATCCATCCAGCAGGCCGATGTCGTGCTGGTCGGCACCTGGACGCACGGGCTCTTCGTGGTCGGACAGGCGCCGTGGGCGGCCGCTGAGATCGCGAATCTGCCGACGATGCGAGGCAAGCGAATCGCTGGGTTCCTCACCTATGCCCTTGACGCGGGCAAGAGCCTTGACCGACTCTCGAATGCTCTCGGGTCGACCGGGGCGGATGTGGTCGGCGGTCTGCTGATCAAGCGCAGCCGCATCGAGGAGCACTGCGAGATTTTCGTCGAGCGCCTGTTGGGCGCTGTCGAGACGGTCTGAGCCGACAAGGTCGGGTTAGTCGGAGGCGACCCCGCGCAGGTCGATCTCAAGTCGTGTCGAGTCGTAGACGACCGGGCGAACCCCCGTGTCGGGTGGCGACAGCTGGTCGACGGTGATCTCTCGCCCATCGCAGTCGATGAACCGGTCGGTGCCGAGGACCTGCTCGACGATGCACTCCGGACCTCGGTCAGCCGGATAGGCCCAGTAGACCCGCCAGCCGAGNGCTGGNTCGTNACCGNTGTGGTCGATCACGATTGAGCGAGCGCCAACCGGGGTGCCGAGCTCGGCGAAGAGGAGGGGGCCATCGGACTCCACGAGGTCGCTCAGGAACTCGACGTTGCCGACCGTGAAGGTGGAGGGTGCGAGCCGCTCGGAACTCTCCGCGCCTCCCGATGAGATCACCGCGGCCATTCCCCAGGTGAAGGAGCCGATTAGCGCGAGGACGATGAGACCGCCGACGACGGGAAGGACCGCTCTCGCGAGGGGGCTGCGGAACTCGGGGAGGCGCACCACGACAGTGTGGCCGAGCGTGTCGGTGACTGCTCACTCCATGTGCTGGGAGATCCAGTCGGCGACGTAGTGATCGTCGTAGGCGCCCGCAGCGACACCGAGCATGAGATCGACCGCCTCATCGTCGGTGTAGGTGATCGCCACACCGTTCGACTCGAGAAACCAGAGAAGGGCGAGCCAAGCGAGCCGCTTGTTGCCATCGGGAAGTGGGTGGTTTCGCGAGATCCGAACGGCCAACACCGCGGCTTTCGACGCGAGATCTGGATAGACGTCGACGTCGCCAAAACCCGCGCGTGGCGCGTGGAGCGCCGAGTCGAGCAGTTCCACACGGGAGACGCGCCTGAGGGTCGCTGCGTCGATCCCGGTTGCCGCTTCGGCGAGGAGCATGGCCTCGGCGAGCGTGAGGAAGTTCACTGCGCGAGGCGGTCGAGGATCGCCTTGTTGTCCTCGACCAGTCGGCGAAGCCGCGCTTGGAACTCGTCGTTCTCGCGGAGTCGCTGGATCTCGGACGCCAGGGCGTCGATGATGAATTGATTCACGCTCGTGCCGTTGGCGCGCGCCGCGGCCTCGGTGGCCTCGGCGAGTTCGGCGGGAAGTCGAACGGTGGTCTGCTTCATCGTCAACAGATCATACATCATGACATCATGATGTCAAGCCATCAGATCGCGACGGTGAGTGAACGGCGGAAGCACCGAGCCGGTTGGTCGTGCCGCCGGCGCAGCGAATAGGGTCATCACTTGTGAAGCGTCCCTATCGCGTCGTCGTGGGCAAGCCGGGCCTCGACGGCCACGATCGAGGGGCCAAGACCATCACCCGGGCGTTACGCGATCACGGTTTCGAGGTCATCTACACCGGCCTCCACCAGACCCCAGAGCAGATCGCTGAGACGGTGCTCCAAGAGGACGCCGATGCGGTGGGTCTCTCCCTTCTCTCGGGGGCGCACCTCACGCTCTTCCCCCGGGTCATGTCCGAACTCGGTGATCGAGGACTCGCTGATGTGCTCGTGTTCGGCGGCGGGGTAATCCCCGATGCCGATGCCAGGGCGCTTCGAGAGCAAGGTGTTGCCGAGATCTTTCAACCCGGAGCCTCGCTGAAGGGCATCAGCTCTTGGCTCGAATCCGCACTCGACGAACGAGAGGACTGACACGTGGATCTGTTCGAATATCAGGGCAAGCAGTACTTCGCCCGCTACGACATCCCGGTGAGCGCGGGCGACGTCGCCCTCACCGTCGACGAGGCGGTCGCAGCCGCCGAGGGAGCCGGCTACCCGGTCGTCGTCAAGGCACAGGTGCAAGTCGGCGGACGAGGAAAGGCGGGCGGTATCAAGCTCGCCGCCGATGCCGACGAGGTGCGGCTCCACGCCGGGAACATCCTCGGTATGGACATCAAGGGTCACCTTGTCGAGCGACTCTGGGTGGAGCACGCCTCGGACATCGAGGAGGAGTACTACGCGAGCTTCACCCTCGACCGCGCCGCGAAGAAGCACCTCCTGATGCTCTCGGCCCAGGGCGGTGTNGAGATCGAGGCGGTTGCCGAGAGCGATCCCGACGCGATCGTGAAGTTGTATATCGATCCGGTGGACGGTCTCGATCTCGCGACGGCTCGCCAGGCGGCTGTCGACGCGAAGCTTCCCGAGCGCGCCCTCGACGGCGCTGCTGACATCTTGGTGAAGCTCTATCGCTGCTTCACCGAGGGTGACTGCGACCTCGCGGAGATCAACCCGCTCATCCTGAAGCCGACCGGGGAGGTGCACGCCCTCGACGCGAAAGTGAGCCTCGACTCGAACGCCGCCTTCCGCCATCCGGAGTGGGAGGCGTATGCCGCGACCGAGGTGCTCGACGATCGTGAGCAGCTCGCGAAGCGCAACGGACTGCAATACATCGGTCTCGAGGGCTCGGTCGGAATCATCGCCAACGGAGCTGGTCTCGCGATGTCGACCCTCGACGTTGTCAACCAGGTGGGTGGCACTGCGGCGAACTTCCTTGATATCGGCGGCGGTGCCAATGCCGATGTGATGGCGGCCGCTCTCGAGGTGATCAACTTCGATCAGGATGTTCGGTCGATTTTCATCAACATCTTCGGTGGCATCACCCGCGGTGAGGAGGTCGCTAAAGGCATCGTCGAGGCNCTCGGCCGCGTCGAGTTGCGCGCGCCGATCGTGATCCGCCTCGACGGCACCAACGCTGAGGAGGGCCGTCGCATCCTCGCTGAGGCCGGTATCCCGGAGTCGCGGCTGCGGTCCGAAGCCACCATGCTCGACGCGGCGCGCGCGGCCGTGGCCCTCGCTGGCAAGAACTGAATCGGAACGTCTAGGAAGAAGCGGGTATCAACATGTCGATCTTCGTCAACGCCGACACCAAGGTGATCGTTCAGGGTCTGACCGGNGGCCAAGGCAAGTATCACGGCCTTCGTAATCGGGATTACGGCACCAACGTGGTCGCCGGGGTCACCCCCGGGAAGGGGGGTCAAGACGTNGAGGGCATTCCCGTCTTCGACTCGGTCGCTGAGGCCGTGGCCGCTACCGGTGCCGACGCCTCGTTCGTCGCNGTGCCGCCGAAGGCCGCTCCGGCCGCGATCCTCGAGGCGGCAGCCGCGGGNGTCGGGTTCGTGGTCTGCATCACCGAGGGCATTCCTGCTCAAGACGAGGCGAAGGTCTTCAACACCCTCGTGCGCGACTATCCGGGGACTCGCCTGCTCGGCCCGAACTGCCCGGGCATCATCAGCCCCGGTAAGTGCAATATCGGGATCACGGCGGGTGAGATCGCCTTGCCGCCGAGCGCGGATGGTCCGAACGTCGGCATCGTGAGCCGTTCGGGCACCCTCACTTACCAGGCCCTCCATGAGTTGAAGGAGAAGGGGATCGGCGTGTCGACCTGTGTCGGCATCGGCGGCGATCCGGTGCCCGGTACGAACTTCATCGATTGCCTTCGCGAGTTCGAGGCCGACCCCGAGACCCACGCGATCATCATGATCGGCGAGATCGGCGGATCAGCTGAGGAGGAGGCGGCGGAGTTCATCGCAGCCAACGTCTCGAAGCCGATGAGCGCCTACATCGCAGGGGTCACCGCTCCGGCTGGCAAGAAGATGGGACACGCCGGGGCGATCGTCTCCGGCGGCAAGGGCACGGCCCAGGGCAAGATGGACGCCCTCGCCGCGGCGGGTGTTCGGGTCGGTCAGAACCCGACCGAGGCGGGCGAGTTGATGGCGGAGATCGTCGCCGCGCTGTAGTCCGAGGCCCCGATGCTGGGCCGTACAGAACGTCAACCCGGGCGCCGTCTAGGTTCCTCTCGTGCCCACCGCGTTGTTCTCCGTCTTCGACAAGTCGGGTGTGGTCGAGTTCGCCTCGGCACTCCACGCTCTCGGTTGGAGGATCGTCTCAAGCGGTGGGACGGCGCGCGAGATCGCCGCGAACGGCGTCGAGGTCACCGATGTCGCTGATCTGACCGGTGTGCCGGCGATCCTTGGGCATCGAGTGGTGACCCTTCATCCTCGGGTCCATGGCGGCCTGCTCGCCGACCCGACGAATGCCGAGCATGTGGCCGATATGGAGGCCCACGGCATCGAGCCGATCGATCTCGTGGTGGTGAACCTGTATCCGTTCTCCTCCGACCCTGGGATCGAGCTCATCGACATCGGCGGCCCAGCGATGGTGCGAGCGGCGGCGAAGAATCACGCCCATGTCGCTGTGGTCGTTAACCCGGCCGACTACGCGCCGGTGCTCGATGAGATCACGTCGACTGGGGAGGTGGGTGAGGCGACGCGCCGGCGACTGGCCCGCGACGCCTTCTCGACCACCGCTGCTTACGACGCGGCGATCGTTCGCTGGCTCGACGAGACAGGCTCCGATGACGATCCGCTTCCGCCGACCATGCACCTGTCGCTCGAGCGTGCCGAGGTGCTCCGTTATGGGGAGAACCCACATCAGGTTGGCGCCCGCTACCGAGACACCACCTCCTCAGGCGGATGGTGGGATGCTGCGGTCCAGCATCAGGGCAAAGCGCTCAGCTATCTCAACCTCTACGACACGGAGTCGGCCACGCGGCTGGCTCACGGTTTCGATCGCCCCGCGGTGGTGATCGTGAAACACGCGAACCCGTGCGGGGTCGCGGTGGCCGACGACATCGCCGTTGCCTATGAGCGGGCGAACGCCTGCGACCCGGTGAGCGCGTTCGGAGGAATCGTCGCGGCGAACCGACCGGTGACCGCTGCCATGGCCGAGGCATTGGCGCCGGTCTTCACGGAGGTCGTCGTCGCCCCGTCGTTCGAGGAGGGGGCGCTCGAGGTGTTCGCCTCGAAGCCGAACCTCAGGGTGCTGTCGGCGCCAGCACCGGGAGAGTGGCGCGTCGATGTGCGTCCGATCGGCGGCGGCTTGTTGGTGCAGACCCCCGACGCGGTCGTGCTCGACGACGCTGACTGGCGGGTGGTGACGGCGACCGAGCCCGACGAGGCGCTCTGGGCTGATCTTCGTTTCGCTTGGCGGGTGTGCGCCGCGGTGAGTTCCAACGCGATCGTCTATGCCCGCGATTTGCAGGCGTTCGGGATTGGAGCCGGACAGCAGAACCGACTCGATTCGGCGCGTATCGCGGCTGGTCGGGCTGACGGCCGGGCTGTGGGAGGGGTGTGTGCGAGTGACGCGTTCTTCCCGTTCCGTGATGGTCTCGACGCGGCGGTCGCGGCCGGGGTGAAAGCGGTCATCCAACCCGGAGGCAGCGTTCGCGACGGCGAGGTGATCGCCGCGGCGGACGAGGCGGGGGTGGCGATGGTGTTCACCGGGCGCCGCCACTTCCGTCACTGACGGCCGATCGGGCCACCCCGGGGCGATACTGGGAGGCCATGTCCGCGACGTCCCACGTCGAGCGTCCCCGCCGGGTGACGATCAGCAGCGTGCCCTACTTCCGGGGCTCGACGGTCTGCGCGCGCTCGCGGTGATCGCGGTGATGATCTATCACGCCGATCCGTCGTGGTTGCCGGGCGGTTTCCTCGGCGTCGAGGTGTTCTTCGTCATCTCGGGTTACCTCATCACACTGCTGCTGATGGCTGAGCGCGAGCGCGATGGTCGCATCGATCTCGGCGCCTTTTGGATGCGGCGGGCGAGACGTCTGCTGCCGGCCCTCTTCGCTGTCATGGTCGCCCTGTCGATCTACACGACGATCTTTCGACCCGAGGCCCTCGGCAAGGTCCGTGGCGATCTCATCGCCGGGTTCTTCTATGTGTCGAACTGGTTCCAGATCTGGGTGGGGGCGGGGTACGCCTCCTCCGGCGACTTCGCCCCGCTCCGACACCTGTGGAGCCTCGCGGTGGAGGAGCAGTTCTACCTGGTCTGGCCGATCGTCATGGCCGTTGTGTTGCGCGGCGGCACTCGTCGGGTAGCCCGACCGGTGCTGTGGATGCTCGGCGTGGTCGTCGTCGTCACGCTGGTGACCTCGATCGCGGTTCACGGCGGGCCGATCGGGGAGTGCGCCGTCACCCCTGAGGCGTACTGGACGTTCGGTGATCGGTGTATCGCCAAGGCCGACACGCTCTACCTCTCGACGATTACCCGCTCCACCGGATTGTTGCTTGGCGCCGCCATGGCGATGCTGTGGCGGCCGGTCGCGGTGATGCGCGGCCCCATGGCGCGCCGAGGGCTTCTGCTCGATCTGTTCGCCCTACTCGGCCTGGTCGGTCTCGCGCTCGCGGCCGTGCGGTACCACTTCGTGATCGACGACCGCGTTGCTGAGGCCACCGTGGCTGACACCGGGCTCTTCCGTGGAGGGTTCGTGCTGACTGGCCTCGCGACGGTCGCGGTGATCGCCGCGATCGCCCATCGTCGGTCGTTCACCGGACGTCTGCTTGGAGCTTCGCCCCTGCTGTGGGTCGGCACTCGGTCGTACGGGCTCTACCTCTACCACTGGCCGATCTACCAGATCATTCGTGGGGTCGCCGGCCGGGCGCTGTCCCTCTCGCAGTTCGTCTTCGCCATGGTCGTGACGGTGCTGGTGGCCGAGGCCTCTTACCGGTTCCTCGAAACACCGATCCGTCGGGGCGATCTCGCCGAGAGGTGGCGCCGGTTCCGCCGTCGCGCCGCGGCTGGACCGCGACGGATCGCCGGCGTGGCGGCGACGCTGGTTGTCGTGCTCTCGCTCGTCTCGGGCGTGCGGGTGGCGACGGCTGATCTTGAACTCAACGAGATCGAGCAGAGCATCCTCGTCGGCTCCTCCTCGGTCACCGACATCTCCGAACTGCTCGCCGACTCACCGGTCACCGCGACGACGGTGGCCGATGCGGCGCCGATCACCGAGGGTGATGCCGAGCCGCCCNCGGATCCGACGGCTGATCCGGCGAGTGAGCCGACCACCACCGTGCCGCCGATCAGCGTCGCNCCNNNGCGCGAGCCGATCCCNTATCTNGCGATCGGNGACTCGGTCATGNTNGGCGCCGCTCCGATCCTCGCTGAGCGCGGCTACACNGTGAACGCNCAGCAGAGCCGCCANATGAANGACACGGTGCCGTTCATGCAGCAGTTGCGTGACGCTTCGGTGTTCGGCCAGGCCGTGGTCGTGCACCTCGGCACGAATGGCTATTTCTCCGAGGAGACCCTCGACGCCTTCCTCGAGCCGCTGTCAGAGGTGCCCGTCATCATGCTCACCGTTCGCGGTGACCTCGCGTGGCGCGATCACAACAACGACATCTTGAAGGCGCGAGACGCCGAGGCCGATGACAACCTCATCGTGATCGACTGGGAGGCGGAGGCGCGGAACTGCGTCGGGGACTGTTTCGCCGGCGATGGCATCCACCTCGCCGCTGACGGGCAGGTCTTCTACGCCAATCTCATCCGCGACGTCACCGGCCAGTAAGGGTCGGCGCCACGCGCGGTTGGTGAGGGGGGAGGCGTCGGGCCTACGCTCGCGCCATGACCTCCTCCACCGCTCCTGTTCGTGTCGCAGTCACCGGCGCCGCTGGCCAGATCGGCTACTCGCTCCTGTTCCGGATCGCATCGGGTTCGATGCTCGGCCCCGACACCCCCATTGCTCTGCAGTTGCTTGAAATCACGCCGGCGCTCGGGGCCCTCGAGGGTGTGCGCATGGAGCTTGACGACTCGGCCTTTCCGCTCCTCGACTCGATCACCTGCACCGACGACGCCGATGTCGCGTTCGGTGACGCCGATGTCGCCCTGCTCGTTGGCGCGATGCCGCGCAAGGCGGGCATGGAGCGCTCGGATCTCCTCTCGGCCAACGGTGGGATCTTCAAGCCGCAGGGTGAGGCGCTGTCGCGGTCGGCGAAGCGCGATGTGAAGGTGCTCGTGGTCGGAAACCCGGCCAACACGAACGCGTTGATCGCCATGTCGAACGCCCCCGATCTCGATCCGGGCCGCTTCACCGCGATGACTCGGCTAGATCACAACCGTGCGGTGACCCAGATCGCCCAGCGTCTCGACGCCAGCGTCAACGACGTGCGCCGGATGACCATCTGGGGCAATCACTCGACCACCCAGTATCCCGACCTCTTCCATTGCGAGGTCGCGGGCCGCAACGCCTACGAGGCGGTCGGTGATCACGAGTGGGTCGACCAGACCTTCATCCCGACGGTCGCCAAGCGCGGCGCCGCGATCATCGACGCGCGTGGAGCCTCGTCGGCGGCCTCGGCGGCGAACGCGGCGGTTGACCACATCCGCTCCTGGTCGCTCGGCACTGCCGAGGGTGATTGGGTGTCGATGTCGATTCCGTCGGATGGCTCCTACGGCGTGCCCGAGGGCATCATCTCGTCGTTCCCGTGCGTGTGCCGTGACGGGAAGTACGAGATCGTCCAGGGTCTCGAGATCGGCGAGTACAGCCGCGCCAAGATCGACGCCACGGCGGGTGAGCTCGTCGAGGAGCGCGACGCGGTGCGCGAGCTCGGCCTGATCTGATTCGGCGTCTCAGTCGCCGACGGCGACCCGGCAGGCGATCCGCATCATCGAGTCGACTCCGCGACGCAACTCCTCGTCGCTGATTCGAACCGACTCGCCGTCCTCTCCGAGGACATCGGAGACGGTCATCAACGCGAGCGCCTCCAAACGGTGCACGGCGGCCACGGTATACATCATCGCGGCCTCCATTTCGACCCCGATATGGCCGAGCCGCTTCCAGGTGGCGAACGTGGTCAGGTCGGAGTCGTAGAAGAGCCCGCTCGTCACGATCGGCCCGACGTGAACCGTCGCTCCGGCTTCGCGTGAGAGAGCCACCGCCGACTCGACGAGGCCGTGGGTGGCGGTCGGCGAGTAGCCGGCCATCTGGGCGTAACGCAGCGGGGTGGCGTCGTCGGTGCTGGTGGCGAGAGCGATCACCGTGTCGCCCATGCGCATACCGTCGCCGAGGCCGCCACAGGTGCCGACGCGCACGAGCCGTTTGGCGCCGAGCATGACGAGTTCCTCGAAGACGATCCCCGCTGAGGGGCAGCCCATTCCGGTGGTCTGCACGCTGATCGGACGACCGTCGAAGGTGCCGGTGTAGCCGAGCATGCCGCGCTCGCTGTTCACACAGCGGAAGCCGGGGTCGAAGAAGGTCTCGGCGATATAGGTGGCCCGCACCGGGTCGCCGGGGCAGAGGACGTTCGGGGCGTAGTCGCCGGCTTCGGCGCGCAGATGGATCGGCATACGTCGATCGTAGGTGGGGAGGCCCGCGTGGACCTCAGGCGTAGTCGGTGCGCGTGCGAACCTCGGCGAACACCGAGTCGAGCGCTGCGAACACGTCGAGGGATGCCATGAGGAGCTCCCGGTCACCGGTGAGGAGGATGCGTCCGGTTACGAAGGCTTCCTGTGCGTTGAGCTCACCGGTCGCGACGGCAACCGCCGTGTCCCAGTCCTGTTGCATCCGGATGTTCTCGTCGTCGGCGGGTCCGGCGCCGAAGACAGCCGAACCATCGGCGACCCGCAGGTGATAGGCGACGTCGCCCTCCGGGGTGTCGGTCACGATCTGGGTGACGGCGACGCGGTGCTCGGCGGCCAGTTCAGCGAGTCGCTCGCTCTCGGCGACGGCGGCTGACAGTTCTCGGATCCAAGCGAGGGACAGGTATCGGATCCGGTCCGGGGCGGTGTCGGCGCTCATCGGCCTAGTCTGCCCGCGATGCCGGTGACCGCCACCGACGAGGGTCCTCACGACGGTTTCGTCGACGAGTGGGTCTTCGCCGCCTGGGAACCCGACGGCGAGACGGGGGTCATCTGCGCCCATCGCCTGGTCGGCCGCCGGCTCTGGTACTGGTCGGCGGTGATCGTGCCCGATGCTCCGCTCATCCATGTGGCTGACTTCGAGGTGCGGGCGCGGCCCGATTGGGGTCTCGTGAAGGGCGAGCAATTGTGGGCGGAGCACGTGTGCGAGGTGCCGCTCGCGCAGTGGACGATCGGCAACGAGACCATGGGGGCCGCCCTTGACGATCCGGATGAGGCGCTCGGCCGGGGCCACGGTGTTCCCACTCCGGTGGCGGTTGACCTCGAGTGGTACGCGACCGCTGATCCCGAGGAGCTGGCCGACGGCTACTCGCAGTCGGGCGTGGTGCACGGCGTGATCGAACTCGGCGGTCGCCCGACGACGCCGCTGGTCGAGGTGCCCGCGATCCGCTGGCATCGTTGGTCGCTGACCGGTCCCGAGCTCCTCGAGTTACCCGAGGTGGTGGCGCATACCGGGCGTCGGGCGCCGTTCGATCTGCCGAACCTCGGTCTCTTGGATCTGGTGCTCACCCCGCAGGGTTGGCGCTCTCGGCGGGGTGCCGTCGACGTCGCATCAGGATGATCGCTCCGGTCGTCGCCGCAATGATGAGCGGGGCGCCCGCGGCGGCGGCGTAGGCGAGGGCAGCGAGCAGTCCGATCATCGCGGTCCATCCGTCGATCAGCCCGAGGATCACCGGGTTGCGGTCATCGGGTGCGGTCGGCGTATCGGGCTGCTGGAGGTTGAGGTGCACGGTGGCCATCTCGACGTGACCGTCGAGGTCGGCTTGTCGGGCGAGCATGATCTCAAGGTCGGTCTGTCGGCGGTTGAGTTCGGCTTCGAGAAGGACGACGTCACCGATGTCGACGGCCTCGGCCATGATGCGGCGCACGGTGGCGATCGACTCGCGGAGGTTGTCGATGCGCACCTCGAGCTCGACGAGCTGGCCGGTGACATCGTCGGCGCTGCGACTCTCCGAGATGACCCGTCCGAGTTCGGTGTCGTCGGAGAGGGCCCGAGCACCGTGTCGAGACGGTCGGGCGGTACCCGAACCACCATCCACGCCCACCCCCGATCGGTGCCGCTCTCGACGGAGATCGAGGTGATCAGGCCGCTCTGGGAGGCGACGAGTCGTTGGACGCGTCCGATGGCGGCCGACACATCGGGTGTCTCGATGGTGACGTCGCTTCGGAGGATGACGCTTCGCTGCTCATTGATGATGAGCGAGTTCGTTGGCGTCGTGGACGCCTCCTCAAGGGCGACGAACTCAGCGTTCTCGGCGGGGAATCCGTCGTCGCTGGTTGCCCAATCGGCGCTGTCGTACGACTCGGCTGGCATGGGCGCGCCCGAGTCATCGCCGCCTGAGCAGGCAGCGAAGGTGAGAGCGGCGAGCGGGAGCAGTGCGCTCAGGCGGCGGAGTTGTTGAAGCGAGCGGCGCGGGTTGGCATGTCGTGTCATGCACCTTTCGACGGTCCGGCGCTCGAAACGGTTCCCGTGACACGCTGGGTGGATGCCTCGGCGACCCGAACGCGACATCCTCGAGGAGTTCGCTGAGCAGCGCTCCCGTCCGCGGTATCCCGAGGTGGAGGTTGAGAGTGGTCTCGTCGTCGAGGATCGCTCGAGCGGCTATGTCGGTGATGTTGTGCGGTGGTCGCATGAGGGAGTGACCCTGCGTGATCGCAACCAACACCTTCGGCACTTCGGCTGGAAACCCGGGGGATTCCTGCTCGAGGGCCGCCCGGTGACGTTGGTGCGGCCGCAAACCGCTCCAGCGGCGACCCAACGCAGGTCGGCGGCTGGGGCAGTGCTGTCAGCGCCTGGTCGCGCCCAGGTGGCGCGACCGCACCGGATCTGGGTGGAGGGTCGCCATGACGCCGAGCTCCTTGAGCACATCTGGGGTGACGAGCTGCGCGAACTGGCGGTGGTGGTGGAGCCCCTCCACGGTGCTGATGATCTCGCCGCCGCCGTGGCCGAGTTCGAACCGGGTCCGGGTCGCCGACTCGGGGTGCTTCTCGACCATCTCGTGCCAGGTTCGAAGGAGAGCCGCATCGCTGCCTCGGTGAGCGATCCGAACGTGTTGGTGACGGGTCACCCGTTCGTCGATGTGTGGGCTGGGATCCGGCCGCGGTTGATCGGTCGCGAGGCGTGGCCCGAGGTGCCGCTTGGGACGCCGTGGAAGGCGGGGGTCTGCGCGGCGCTCGGGGAGTCTGAGGAGGGCTTCTGGGTTCGGTTGATCGCCCAGGTGTCGTCGTTCGCTGATCTTGAACCGGAACTCGTCGGGGCAGTCGAGCGACTCATCGATTTCGTCGCCTCCGCCTCCGACTGAATCGGCCGGAGAACGTCAAAAGGCCCGGCCCACACTCGGTGGACCGGGCCCTTCGGAACGGACTGATCAGACGAAGGCCGAGGCGAACACCAGCGCCACGATGGTCATCACCTTGATGAGGATGTTCATCGCGGGGCCTGAGGTGTCCTTGAACGGGTCGCCGACGGTGTCGCCCACCACTGCGGCCTTGTGCGGGTCGGAGCCCTTGCCGCCGTGGTTGCCGGCCTCGATGTACTTCTTCGCGTTGTCCCAGGCGCCACCGGCGTTCGCCATGAAGATGGCGATCGCGAAGCCGGACACGAGCACACCGGCCAGGAGGCCGCCGAGCGCGTTCACCGAGATGAACCCGACCACGAGCGGAACGATGACGGCGAGTCCGCCGGGCACGAGCATCTCGCGAAGCGAGGCCTCAGTGGAGATCGCGACACAGCGCGCCGAGTCTGGGATCACACCTTCGGCGCCCTCGCGCAGACCCGGGATCTCACGGAACTGTCGACGCACCTCCTCGATCATCTTGTTGGCGGCGCGACCGACAGCGTCGATGGTGAGCGCGGCGAAGAGGAACGGGAGTCCGGCGCCAATGAAGAGGCCGATGAAGGCGTCCACTTCGCCGACGTTGAGGTCGAGGCTGCCCCCGGCGGCCTTGACCGCGTACTCGAAGCTCTTGAAGAGCGCGAGAGCGGTGAGAGCGGCAGAGCCGACGGCGAAGCCCTTGGCGATGGCGGCGGTGGTGTTGCCAAGCGAGTCGAGGGCATCGGTGACCTTGCGCACCGAGGGGTCAAGGTGGGCCATCTCGGCGATGCCACCGGCATTGTCGGAGATCGGACCGTAGGCGTCAACCGAGACGACGACTCCGGTGGTGGCGAGCATGCCGATCGCGGCCACGGCGATGCCGTAGATGCCGCCGGGGATCGTGGCTTCGCCGAAGGCCTGGTCGCCGCCCCACCAGGCGACGAGTACGCCGATGACGATGAGGCCGACCGAGGCGGCCACCGACACCATGCCGGTGGAGACGCCTGAGAGCACCGTCGTGGCCGGTCCGGTTTCGGACTGCTTGGCGATCTTCTTGACTGGGTTGAAAGCGTCGGAGGTGTAGTACTCGGCGGTCTTGCCGAGGGCCCAGCCGACGAGCAGGCCGCCGACCACGGCGACCGCGATTCCCCAGGGCTTCTGGTCGTCACCGTCAAACACGAGGTAGGCGACGATGAAGGTCGCGACGATGGTGAGGCCCATCGCGATGTTGGTGCCCATGTGGAGCGCCTTGGAGAGGGCGTGGCTGTCGGTGGAGTCACCGGCGCGCACGAAGAACGAGCCGACGATTGAGGCGAGCATGCCGACGAAGGCGATCGCCATCGGGAAGACGAGGTAGCCGACGTTGTCGCCGATGTCGGTGGCGCCGATTCCGGCGGCGAAGGCGATCAGCGAGACCGGGGCGATGATCGAGCCGGCGTACGACTCGAAGAGGTCGGCGCCCATGCCGGCGACGTCACCGACGTTGTCACCGACGTTGTCGGCGATGGTGGCGGGGTTCCGTGGGTCGTCCTCGGGGATACCGGCCTCGACCTTGCCGACGAGGTCAGCGCCGACGTCGGCGGCCTTGGTGTAGATGCCGCCACCTACACGAGAGAAGAGGGCGATCGAGGAAGCACCGAGACCGAAGGCGGTGACGATTTCGAAGGCCTTGTCGACCTGCAACCACTCGACGAAGAGGAGGTAGACGAACATGAGTCCGAGGAGGGCGAGACCGGCGACGGTGAAGCCCATCACGGCGCCGCCGCGGAACGCGATCGGCAGGGCTTTGGCAGGGCCTTCCTTGGCGGCCTCAGCGGTGCGGGCGTTGGCCATCGTGGCGACGGTCATGCCGACGTAGCCGGCTCCCGCCGACAGCACGGCGCCGAGCACATACGAGACGGCGGCGAGCGGGGCGATGATGATCGCAAGGAGGATCGCAAGCGCGACCACGAAGACGGCGACCCAGGAGTACTCCTTATAGAGGAAGGCGCGCGCCCCCTTCTGGATCTCGGTCATGAGGAAGACCATGCGGTCGTCCCCGGGCGAGGCGGCGGCTACCGCCCGGTAGTAGTAGGCGGCGAGCGCGAGTCCGAGGATCGCTGACGCAGCGGCGAGGTAGGGGATCATGTCCACGGTGTGAGGGCCTCCTGTGGGCGTGGGTCGGGGCGCGACGAGATCGGTCGGCCCGTTGAGTGACCCAATGATGCTAGGCGCCAGCCACTGTCTCCAACCCGGACACCGACTTCGGCCCGGTTCCGTCGACCCGGCCGTAGGAGGTGGTGCGCTGGGTGAGGCGGCGTCCGAGGGGCGCGACGAGGTCGCTGAAGGCGGAGAGGTCCATGGCCTGCCCGTGGCTCGCGCCGGCGGCTCGGGAGATGTTCTCGTCCATCAAGGTGCCCCCGAGGTCGTTGCATCCGGCCCGAAGGAGTTGCCGTGCGGCGGTGCGGCCGATCTTCACCCAGGAGAGTTGGATGTTGTCGATCACCCCGCGGTAAGCGATTCGGGCGACCGCGTGCACGAGCAAGGTCTCGCGGAAGGTGGGTCCGCGGCGTGAGCGGCGCTGGAGGTAGATCGGGGAGGCCATGTGCACGAAGGGCAAGCCGACGAATTCGGTGAACCCGCCGGTGGCCCGGGCGAGATCGCGGGTGCGCACCATGTGTCGAGCCCAGGAATCGGGATGCTCGACAGCGCCAAACATCATGGTGATGTTCGAGTGGAGTCCGACCTCGTGGGCGGCGGCGTGGCAGTCGAGCCATTCGTCGGTGGTGATCTTGTCGGGGCAGAGGATCTCTCGGACCGGGTCATCGAGGATCTCGGCTGCCGTGCCAGGCAGGGAGGAGAGCCCGGCGTCGCGGAGTCGTCCGAGATAGGTGACCAGGTCCTCTCCGAGGCGGCGGGCGCCTTCGGTGACCTCGAGCGCCGTGAAGCCGTGAATGTGCAGGCTCGGCGCCGCCTCGCGCACAGCGCGGGTGACATCGATGTAGTAGTCGCCATCGAAGTCGGGGTGGATGCCGCCTTGGAGGGTGACCTCAGTGGCGCCGAGGGCTTCGGCCTCGTGGGCTCGTTCGGCGATGTCGTCGAGGGTGAGCAGGTAGGGGGTGCCGCGCAGGTTGAGCGACATCGGCCCCTTCGAGAATCCGCAGAAGCGGCACTTGAAGGTGCACACGTTCGTGTAGTTGATGTTGCGGTTGTGAACCCAGGTGACGGTGTCGCCGACGGCTTCGTAGCGCAGTTCGTCGGCCAGTTCGGCGACGGCGACGACCTCGGGACCGCGGGCAGAGAACAGGGTGACGATGTCGTCGTGCTCGGCGATCTCGCCCGCTCGCACGCGGTCGAGCACCCGCTGGACGGGGCCGTCGATACGGGAGCCTGAGCGGGGCACGAGCACGGGAGGCTCTTCGGTGGCCCCGGAGTACCACGCGGTGGAGCGGTGGCCGATGAGCACGACCTCGGCACCGTCGTGGACAACGTCGGCGGCGGTGGCTCGCTCGGGCCAGATCGCCCCCGGGTCGTCGCGGCCGAGTCCCTCGGCGTCGCTGCGGTCGAGTACGGCGAAGTGGAGGTTCGGGTCGATCCAGCGATCGGGGTCCAAGGCGTGTTCGGGGTGCACGGTGAGCCGCGGGGCGAGGGTGTGTCCGGCAGCTTCGGTGGCCTCGCGGAGGCGGTCGAGGGCGGGCCAGGGACGTTCGGGGTTGACGTGGTCGGCCGTCACCGGTGACACGCCACCCCAGTCGTCGATCCCGGCGCCGATGAGCCGCGCGAAGTCGTCGGAGAGGTTGGGAGGGGCCTGCAGATGAATGTTGTCAGGGAGGATGAGGCGGGCGGCGGCGATGGTCCACAGGAACTCATCGGTGTCGCAGGGCGGTTCGTCGCGCATCGCGGTTCCGGGCTTCGGCAGGAAGTTCTGGACGATGACCTCTTGGACGTGGCCGTGCCTGAGATGGCTCTCGGTGATGGCTCGGAGAGCGGCCAGCCGGTCGGCTCGGTTCTCGCCGATTCCGACGAGGACGCCGGTGGTGAACGGGATCGAGAGTTCGCCGGCCCATTCAAGGGTGGCGAGTCGCCGTTCGGGGGTCTTGTCGGGAGCGCCGCGATGACAGGGGAGATCGTCGCGGAGGGTCTCGACCATCATCCCTTGGCTCGGGCTGACGGTGCGCAGAAGGGCGAGGTCGTCGCGGCTGATCGCGCCGGCGTTGGCGTGGGGGAGCAGCCCGGTCTCGTCGAGGACGAGCCGCGCCATCTCGTGCAGGTAGTGGATGGTGGAGTCGTAGCCGTTGTGCTTGAGCCAGTCGCCGGCGACTCGATAGCGCTCCTCGGGTGCCTCTCCGAGGGTGAAGAGCGCCTCGTGGCACCCGGTGCGCGCGCCGTGGCGGGCGATGGTGAGCACTTGCTCGGGCGTGAGGTATGGCGAGGCGAGCCGGGCGGGGGGTTGGGCGAAGGTGCAGTAGCCGCAGGAGTCGCGGCAGAGCATGGTAAGCGGGATGAAGACCTTGGGGGAGTACGTGACGCGCGTGCCGAAGGCGTGGTCGCGGCGCGCGGCGGCCTCGGGCATCAGGTCGGTGGCGGACGCCTCGAGCAGGAGGCGGTCGTCGGTCATGGGCGAACCATAGCCGAGTGAGTTCTGTTTCAGAACTATCGGGCGACGGCACCGTAGGATCAGGGCATGAGCGAGGGTCCGCGCGATCAGGGTGGTGAGGCGATCGAGCGCACGCTCCGCGTCATCGGCGATCGCTGGTCGATCCTCATCGTCCGCGCTGGGCTTCGCGGTATTCGCCGATTCGACGACTTCTGCGACGACCTCGGCATCGCCCGCCCGATCCTCACCGCGCGGCTCCGCCGCCTCGTCGAGCACGGGGTGATGACCAAGGTTCCCTATCAGCGGAACCCAGTCCGCCACGAGTACCGGCTCACTGAGGCCGGCATCGCGCTCTCGCCGGTGCTCGTCGCCCTCGTTCGATGGAGCGAGGACCATGGCGATGGTGGGGGACAGACGGTGTCGCTCGTACACGCCCCGTGTGGCACCGAGCTCGAGCAGGCCTTCTGGTGTCGAACCTGCGCCACCACCTTCGGCCCGACCGCGATCCGCGGGGTCGACCGGCGGGTGCCCGATGGCACGTCGGAGGCGCTTGGGGATGCGACGGAGGATGCGCCGACGCCTGAGGCCGGGCACTAGTTTCTCCTCCATGTCGCAGACGATGCAGCGCGGCCCGGTGACCGGAACCGCGGTGAAGAAGACGCCCTCCCGGAAGCCGTTCCTCCTCGATCTCTATGGAACCGCGGTTGGCAAGAAGTACGTGATGGCGATCACCGGCATCATCGGGATCCTTTTCATCATCGGTCACATGGTCGGCAACTTGAAGGCCTACATCGGCGTCGTCGAGCACAACGGCGAGATGGTCTACGACCTCGACGTCTACGCGGAGTTCCTCCGCGAGCTCCTCGTGCCGATCGTGCCTCACGGCTACGCCCTCTGGGGTCTGCGTCTCGGTTTGATCGCCGCCCTTGCCCTCCACCTCCACGCCGCCTACTCGCTCACGGTGATCAACCGACGCGCTCGCCCGGTTCGCTATCAGGGTGCTCGCGATTACCAGGTGGCCAACTTCGCGAGCCGGTCGATGCGTTGGACGGGAATCCTCGTGGTGGTGTTCATCGCTTGGCACCTCGCCGATCTCACCTGGGGTTGGCTGAACCCCGACTTCGAATACGGCGCCGTCTATCGCAACCTCGACGCGAGCCTGAGCCGTCTGCCGGTCGCGGTGCTCTACATTGCGGCGAACATCGCCCTCGGGATCCACCTCTTCCACGGGGTGTGGAGCCTGTTCCAGTCGATGGGGTGGAACAACCCCCGTTTCAATCGTTGGCGTCGTTCGATCGCCACCGGGATCGCGACCGCGGTCGTGGTCGGGAATGTCTCGTTCCCGATCATGGTGTTGGCCGGCGTGATCCAACACCCCGCGGTGTGACCCAGCACCGTCAGAAGAACGCCGAGAGAAGAACACCAGGACAGATCGCGGAACCGTGACCGGAAGGAACATGACATGAGCATGACCCTCGACCGCCCCACCCTCGATTCGAAGACCCCGGAGGGTCCGCTCGCTGACAAGTGGGACAATTTCAAGGCCAACGAGAGGTTGGTGAACCCCGCCAACAAGCGGAAGTTCAAGGTGATCGTGGTCGGTACCGGACTCGCCGGCGCCTCCGCGGCCGCGACCCTCGCCGAGCTCGGCTACCAGGTGGACGCCTTCACCTTCCACGACTCGCCCCGCCGCGCCCACTCGATCGCCGCTCAGGGCGGTATCAACGCCGCGAAGAACTACCGCGGTGACGGCGACTCGGTTCACCGTCTCTTCTACGACACCATCAAGGGCGGCGACTTCCGCTCCCGCGAGTCGAACGTCCACCGCCTCGCCCAGGTGTCGGTGAACATCATCGATCAGATGGTCGCCCAGGGCGTGCCCTTCGCCCGCGAGTACGGCGGCATGCTCGACAACCGCTCGTTCGGCGGCGCGCAGGTCAGCAGAACCTTCTACGCCCGCGGCCAGACCGGCCAGCAGTTGCTCCTCGGCGCCTACCAGCAGCTCGCGCGCCAAATTGGCATCGGCAACGTGCGCCTCTTCAACCGCACCGAGCTGGTGGACGTCGTCAACATCGATGGTCGTTGCGCCGGCATCGTGGTGCGCGACCTCATGACCGGTGAGGTCTCCTCGCACTCCGCGCATGCCGTTGTGCTCGCGACCGGCGGATACGGCAACGTCTTCTTCCTCTCGACGAACGCGATGGCCTGCAACGTGACTGCGGCCTGGCGGGCTCATCGTCGCGGCGCTCTGTTCGCCAACCCGTGCTACACGCAGATCCACCCGACCTGTATCCCGCAGAGCGATGACTTCCAGTCGAAGTTGACGCTCATGTCGGAGTCGCTTCGCAACGACGGTCGCGTCTGGGTGCCGAAGATGGCGGGCGATAGCCGCGCCCCGCAGGACATCCCCGAGAGCGACCGCGACTACTACCTCGAGCGGCTCTACCCGAGCTTCGGCAACCTCGCGCCTCGCGACATCTCCTCCCGGGCCGCCAAGCGGGCCATCGACTCCGGCCAGGGCGTCGGCCCGAAGCAGAACGGGGTCTACCTCGACTTCGCCGACGCGATCGGACGCCTCGGCCGAAACGTCGTCGCGGAGCGCTACGGAAACCTCTTCGACATGTACGAGCGGATCACCGGCGAGAACCCCTACGAGACGCCGATGCGCATCTACCCGGCCTCGCACTACACCATGGGTGGCCTCTGGGTCGATTACGAGCTCATGACCACCATCCCGGGGCTGTACGCGGCCGGTGAGGCGAACTTCTCCGATCACGGCGCGAACCGACTCGGTGCCTCCGCGCTCATGCAGGGTCTCGCCGACGGCTACTTCGTGCTCCCCTACACGATCTCGAACTACCTCTCCCAGTGGCTCAACAAGTCGATCCCCGACACGAGCCATCCCGAGTTCGCTCGCGTCGAGGCCGAGGCCCGCGATCGCTACCACCGCCTCGCTTCGATCGGGGGCACCCGTTCGCCCGACTACTTCCACCGTGAACTCGGAAAGATCATCTGGGACTACTGCGGTATGGAGCGCACCGAGGCTGGCCTCGACAAGGCGCTCTCGGAGATCCCCGCGCTCTACGAGGAGTTCTCGAAGGACCTGCGGGTCACCGGTGGCGAGGATGGTCTCAACCAGACCCTCGAGAAGGCGGGTCGGGTCGAGGACTTCTTCGAGCTCGGCATGCTCATGTGCCGCGACGCCCTCGAGCGCGAGGAGTCCTGCGGCGGCCACTTCCGCGCCGAGCACCAAACCGAGGATGGCGAGGCGCTCCGCGACGACGAGAACTTCGCGCATGTGTCCGCTTGGGAGTGGACCGGCGACGCGAAGCAACCCACCTTGCACAAGGAACCCCTCGCCTACGAGGAGGTCGGCTTCCAGACGAGGAGTTACAAGTGAGCGGCACCCTGAAGAACCTCACGCTGAAAATCTGGCGGCAATCTGGTCCGAACGATTCCGGTCGGTTCGACACGCACGTCATCGACGAGATCACCGATGAGGCGTCGTTCCTCGAGATGCTCGACATCCTCAATGAGCGACTCGTCGAGAGCGGCGAGGACGCTGTGGTGTTCGATCACGACTGCCGAGAGGGCATCTGCGGAACCTGCTCGCTCATGATCAACGGCCAGGCCCACGGCCCCGAGCGGGCGACCGCCACCTGCCAGTTGCACATGCGCAAGTTCTCCTCCGGTGACACGATCGTGATCGAGCCGTGGAGAGCGAGTGCCTTCCCGATCGTTCGCGACCTCATGGTCGACCGGTCGGCCTTCGACCGCATCGTCGAGTCGGGAGGGTTCATCACCGCGGCCACCGGTGGCGCCCCGGATGCGAACCTCACGCCGATCCCGAAGCCCGTCGCCGACGCTGCGATGGACGCCGCGCAGTGCATCGGTTGCGGTGCGTGCGTCGCGGCCTGCCCGAACGGGGCGGCGAACCTGTTCACCGGGGCGAAGGTGACGCACTTGAACTTGCTGCCCCAGGGTCAGGCCGAGCGCTACCAGCGGGTGGAGAACATGGTTGAGACCATGGACGACCATTTCGGCTCATGCACCAACCACGGCGAGTGCGAGGCGGCCTGTCCGAAAGAGATCTCGATCGACGTGATCGCCTTGATGAACGCCGACTACCGCAAGGCGAAGACGATCAACCGCAAGTCGCTCTCCCGAGCGTGATCACCGCCGGCGACTCGCCGTTCAACTGAGAGGAAGCTGGATCGCCACGCTCTGGTGGTGCTCAGCCGACATGCCGTCGGCTCTCACCGTCGCCGCGATCTCAACCGTTCCCCACTCCTCGGGGGCGCGGAAGGTAACCGTGCCGACAGCCGAGCAGGAATCGGCTTCGACGGCACCGGCGAATCGACGCGTCAAATGGAGGTCGGGGCCGGTGACCTCGATGTCGACCACGGCTTCGTCGATGTCGTAACGAAGGTCGCTCACCACGTGCACGGCGACCGTTTGGGAACTGCCGGCGGCGATCTCTGCTCCGAGGCGGTCGACGATCACGATGACCGGCCGGCAGGCCTCGGCCAGGGCGGAGAATCCCGGCCGTTCGGTGCCGTCGAAGTCGATCAGCCCCCATCCCCATCCGGGGGTCGGGTCGTTGAGCGAGAACACGGTGAATCCCCCACATGGCCGGTAGCGGAGGCGGCGGAGGTGCTCGACGGTGTGGCGCACGACATCGGCTTGTTGCTGGCTGACCGCTGATACCCATGCGTCGAGGTCTCGCGACTGGCCGGGGGGTACGCGCTCGAGCAGGGTGTCGGGATCGAAGCCGAGTGAGGCGCGACATTCCTCGATGTCGCTCTGCAAGCGCGCGGCGGTTGAGCGGTTGATCGCCGGGAAGCCGAACTCGCCGACGAACCGCGCGATGGCTGGGAGGCGCTTGGTGAGGCGTGGCAGGTCGGTGGCGTCGCCCTCGTTCCAGCCGAGGTAGAGGTGGCTTCCGGCCCGGTCGAGGAGCGGGAGGCTTGCGAGGATGCCGGGCAACCGGGCACCGGAGCGTGTCGCGTCGACCTGCTCGAGAGATCGGCCCGCCCACAGGTCGAGGAGTGCTCGACGTGGCGTCGGCCTGCGGCCTCTCGTGGCATGTCGTAGCCGCGCCTCGATGACGCTGTCCGCTGTGGGTCGCGAGCGCCAACGCTCACCGTCGATGACCTGATGCGGGGTCCAACTAGCGATGCTCGGGTGGTGTCCGAGCGAGTCGACGAGGTCGCGCACCCTCGAGGTCACCGCGTTTCGAGCGTGGCGAAGGGAGGCGTCGGGCAGTGGGATGTCTTGGAGGATGAGCAGCCCCGCGCGGTCGGCCTCGCCGTAGAGGGCGGGATGCGCGACGTGGTTGTGCACCCTGAGCGCCTCAAGTCCGATGTCGAGGGCGCGTCGAACGAGATGCGCGGATCGTTCCGCCGGGTCGAGGTCGGCGCTGCTGTCGGTGTCGATGTCGACGGGAAGGACGTTCGCCCCTTTGATGAAGAGCCGTTCGCCGTTCACCGAGCAGATCGGCCCATCCCAGGCGATGTGGCGAAGCCCAACCCGCCGGAGCGCTGAGTCGCTCGGCGCTCCGTCGACTCGGATCTCGACGCCGATGTCGATGAGCGGCTGGTCACCGAGGATTCGAGGCCACCAAAGCCGGGGTTCGGGCAGGTCGAGTCCCCAACCGACGCGGTTGGCCCCTTGAGCGAGGGTGCGGGTGGATCGGTCGACCTCCTCGCCGTCGACCGTCGTGATCACCTCGGCCTGACGACCGCGGTCGCTGTCGAGTGAAAGCCGGAACAGCAGGTGGGCGCGTGAGTCGTCGGCATCGCGGCAGAGCACTCGGAGGCGATCGACGCGTACCGGGCCGGTCTCGACGAGGCGGACCGGTCCGGTCAGCCCGGTGGTGAGCGGCCAGTTCCGGCGATGGCCGGAGATCGTGCCGGCGGTTGGGTCGTCGTTGAGTTCGACCGCGAGGGTGTGCTCGCTGCCGAGGTCGGCGAGTTGGGTGATCTCGAGGGCGTGCGGTGTGAGACGGGCGACGGGATCGCCGAGGTAAGCGCCGTCGAGCCAGAGATCGGCGCGACCCGAGAGTTGCTCGAGCACGACCCAGCGACGTTGGTCGCCCTCGCGTGGGCTGAGGGTCAGCGATCGCCGGAGCATGATTGGGCGTCCGAGGTCAGCTTCGATACGGCCGGGCACGTCGACGGTCGCCCAGGCGCTGTCGTCGAGGTTGGGGCCGATCGCTTGGCGCCGTGTGCGGTCGTCGACGGGGGCAACCCGCCACGGACCATCGAGCTCCACGCCGCGAGCGTACCGACGGAGGCCGGCTCGATCGGCCGCCGGCGACCGGTGCCGTATAGGTTCGCCGCATGCCCCCAACGATCTCGACCCTCGGTGAGTTGCGCGCTTCAGGATGGGTGTCGCGCTCGGTGAAATCGGAGATCCGCGCCAACGCCGTCGCTCGTGTCGCGGCCGGCGAGCCGTTGTTCGAAGGAGTGCTCGGCTACGAGGACACGGTCATGCCGCAGTTGGAGAACGCGCTGCTCGCCGGGCACGACGTGATCCTTCTTGGTGAGCGCGGGCAGGCGAAGACGCGCATGATCCGCTCCCTCACCGGGTTGCTCGACGAGTTCTTGCCGATCGTGGCGGGCAGCGAGATCAACGACGACCCGTATCAGCCGGTGTCGAGGTACGCGAGGAACCTGATCGAGGAGTTGGGCGATGAGACGCCGATTACGTGGGTGCATCGAGACGATCGGTTCGGCGAGAAGCTCGCCACCCGGACACGTCGATCGCCGACTGATCGGTGAGGTCGACCCGATCAAGGTGGCCGAGGGCCGTTATCTCTCCGATGAGTTGACCCTCCATTACGGGCTGGTGCCGAGAACGAATCGCGGCATCTTCGCGATCAATGAGCTTCCCGATCTCGCCGAGCGGATCCAGGTGGGGTTGTTGAATGTGCTCGAGGAGCGCGATGTGCAGATCCGGGGCCATCGGGTGCGACTTCCGCTCGATGTCATGTTGATCGCATCGGCCAATCCGGATGACTACACGAGTCGGGGTCGGATCATCACTCCGCTGAAGGATCGTTTCGGGAGCCAGATCAGGACGCACTATCCCCTGACCGTCGAGCTTGAGCAGCGGATCATGCTGGCCGAGGCCACCCCGCCGGTCGTCGGTGACTCCGGGGTGACGGTGGCGGTTCCTGAGCACCTCATGCGTGTGGTCGCCGAGTTCAGTCACCTCGCTCGTTCGAGCAACCACGTGAATCAGCGGAGCGGTGTGAGTGTTCGCCTCAGCGTTGCGAACTACGAGGCGCTCGCGGCGAACGCGTTGCGTCGCGCGTTGCGCAGCGGTGAGTCGGAGGCGGTGGCGCGTATCGACGATCTCGATGCCCTCGCGGCCACGTCGATCGGCAAGATTGAGATCGAGGCGTTGGAGGATGGCCGTGAGGGGGTCGTGTTCGAGAACTTGCTCCGTCAGGCGGTGCTGTCGGCGTTTCGCGATCTCGTCGATCCGTCGCTGACGACGCCGGTGGTCGAGGCGTTCGAGGAGGGAGCCGTGGCGCACACCGGTGAGGGGTTGCCGAGCGCGGAACTCGCGGCCCTTGCCTCGGAGGTGCCGGGGCTCGCGGATGCGGTCGCGCCACTTGTCGGCCCTACGGCGTCGGAACCCGCCGTCGCGTCAGCGGTCGAGTTTGTGTTGGAGGGTCTGCACCTGTCGAGGCGCCTCAACAAGGACGAGGCCTCATCGGGCGCGACCTACCGGTCGCGTTCGTGACCTGATCGGCGGCGGTTAGCCGAAGGGGGTTCGGGTCCAGAGTTCCCCGGTGTCGTTGCGGTCGGTGCGCGTCGGGGTGCCGGAGAGTCGGACCACGTCGACCGCGCCGGGGAATCCGGGCAGTTCGACCTCTCCGTATTGTTCGGCTTCGACACCTTCGGGAAGTCGTTCGAGGTGCATCGTCGGCATGAGCACGTCGAAGTTGGTGGCGTGGTCGCATAGGCGAGAGGCCATGTTGACCGCCGATCCGATGTAGTCGTCGCCTTCGAAGAGCAGGGCGTGCCCGGTGGCGAGTCCGGCGCGCAGGGTGAGCGGGGCGCATACTCGCGCCGCCCGTCGTTCGAGGTCCATGGTGAACTCGATGGCGCCGGATTGATCGACGCTGACGATCATGCAGCCGTCGCCGAGCCATTTGGCGATGCGGACACCGCGCTCGGAGGCGACTTCGCGCACGAGGGTGCGGAAGGTGCTGAGGATGCGGCCGGCGGCGTCGTCGCCGTAGGCGGCGGTGTAGTTGGTGAAACCTGAGAGGTCGAGGAACACGAAGGTTCGGGGGACGCGCACTCGCTCAGACTAGGCGTGAACTCGGTCGCAGAGGAATCGGGGTAGATGCCGGCTCGGCCGGCGGTGGGAGTCGGTGTCGGAACTACGTTGTCGTCATGGGAAGCCGGTTCGTCTACTCGCGGTGGGACGGCACCCAGCGGGGTCTCGACCTCGACGCGGAGTCCTTGCTTGACGGGCTGAGCGACGATCTCTTGCACCACGGCGATCTCGAGGCCGCCCTTCGTCAGTTGATGCGTGAGGGGTTGGATCTCGGTGAGCGCGGTCGCCTCGAGGGGTTGTCGGAGGTGCTCGAGCGGCTTCGCGAGGAGCGAGCCCGCCGGCTCGAGGAGGCCGATCCCGACGGTCGGCTCGCGGCGTGGTCGCGCGAACTCGAGGACATCATCGACGAGGAGCGTCATGCGATCGATCGTGCCGCCTCGGAGGCGGAGCGCTCGGGAGATGAGCGACGTATGGCGGCGGGGCGGGAGGCGGCGGCGAACCGGCACGCTTCACTCGAGCTTCTGCCCGATGCGCTTCCTGATCGGATCGACTCGCTTCGCTCGCACGATTTCGAGTCGCGTGAGGCGGCTCGGCGGCTTGAGGATTTGGTGGAGCGCATCCGCGCCGAGACGGTGCAAGAGGCGGTGGATCGGCTTGCCGAGGGGATGCAGGCGACGACGCCTGAGGATGTCGCCCGGGTCAGGGAGATGCTCGCCGAGTTGAACGAGATGGTCGCTCGTCGCGATGCCGGCGAGGATCCCGGTTTCGAGGAGTTCATGGAGCGTTTCGGCGACATGTTCCCCGACGACCCCCAAAGCCTCGATGAGCTGCTCGAGTCGATGGCTCGTCGGATGGCCGCCGCCCAGGCGTTGATGAACTCGATGACCCCGGAGCAGCGCGCGCAGATGGCTGAGCTGGCCGAGCGGTTCGCGGGTGACGGGGAGCTGGCCCGCCAGATGGGGGCGCTCTCAGACACGTTGCGTCGACAATTCGGTGATCTGAACTGGGATGCGTCGTATCCGTTCTCGGGGGATGGATCCTCGGGGCGCGAGGCGGAGCTCCGGGCGGCCGCGGATCTTGGGGATCTTGATCTGATCGAGCAGATCCTCTCGGGGGCCCGTGGCCCGGGGGCGCTTTCGGAGCTCGATCCGCAGCGGGTGGAAGAGCTCCTTGGCCCGGAGGCCGCGCGGTCGATCTCGGAGATGGCGCGCCTGTCGCAGCTTTTGGAGGACGCCGGCCTGGCCGAACGTCGGGAGGGGCGACTGCAGCTCACCCCGCGTGGGCTGCGGGCGATCGGGCAGGGAGCCCTTCGTGAGATCTTCGCCTCGATGCGCCGGGAGCGTCTGGGCGGTCATCCGGCTCCGGTGCTCGGACGTGGGTCGGAGGCGAGTCATGAGACGAAGCCGCATGAGTTCGGTGATCCGTTCGATCTCGACTTGCATCGCACGATCCGGAACGCGATCTCGCGGTCGGGCCCGGGTACGCCGGTCGGCCTTGAGGCCGAGGATTTCGAAGTGGTCCGCTCTGAGCATTTGAGCCGCGCGGCGACGGTGGTGATGGTGGACCTGTCGATGTCGATGCCGATGCGGGGCAACTTCTTGCCGGCCAAGAAGACCGCGTTGGCGTTGCATACCTTGATCCGGTCGCGCTATCCGCGTGACTTCCTCGGTCTGGTCGGTTTCGCCTCAGGTGCGAGGGAGTTGACGGCCGAGGAGTTGCCCGAGGTGTCATGGGACTACGAGTACGGCACGAATATGCAACTTGGCCTTCGGATCGCGCGGCGCATGCTGTCGCGGGAGCACGGGATGCGCCAGGTGGTGATGATCACCGATGGCGAGCCGACCGCTCATCAGCGCACGGACGGTCGGATCGTGTTCGATTACCCGCCGACGGCGGAGACGGTGGGGGAGACGCTCGCGGAGGTCGCGCGATGCACTCGAGCGGGTATCACGATCAACACGTTCGTGCTCGATGCGACTTCGGCGTTGACCGCGTTCGTGGATCGGATGTCGGCCATCAATCGAGGTCGCGCCTTCTATACGACGAATGATCGTCTCGGTGATTTCGTGCTTGACGATTTCGTTGAGGGTCGCCGCCGTCGGAGCTCAGCGCGGCGCATCGGCTGACGTCTCGAATCGTGCCTGTTCGGGGCGCTGAGAAATACGCCCTTGCATGAAAAGCCTGTGCTATGGAACAATGACACCGTTGTAATTACAGCCGCGGTTTTGACCTGCCCCGACGGGGTTGGCGGCCGCCGGCGGACACGGAGCGAACATGAGCGACTCGGTCGAACCGACTGAGAACTGGCAGGACGACGCGAACTGCCTGGGAGTCGACCCCGACCTCTTCTTCCCGGAGCGTGGCGCGTCCACCCGGGAGGCCAAGGAGGTGTGCCGTGGCTGCGTCGTTCGCGATGACTGCCTCGAGTTCGCGCTCCGAAACGGCGAGAAGTTCGGCATTTGGGGCGGTCTCTCCGAGCGGGAGCGGCGTCGTATTCGGCGTCAGCGCGCGCAGGCGGTGCGAGCCGTCATGGGCGCCTGACCTCGCTGCGCGATGTCAGCCACGGGCTGCGGGTAGTGTGACCGCATGCCCAGTGGTGCGGAATGGATCATTGTTCTCGTGATCGTGCTCGTCGTGTTCGGCGGCTCGCAGCTCCCAAAGGTGGCGCGAAATCTGGGCAAGGCCCAGAGCGAGCTGAAGAAGGGCCTCGCCGAAGGCGCTGCCGAGGCCGACGCGGCCGACGACTCCTCGAAGAGCTGATCGTTTAGACGGCCGGCGCGAGGTTGCGTCGGCGCAGGATGCGGCGCCGCTCGCGTTCGCTGCATCCGCCCCACACCCCGTGCTCGATGCGGTTCTCGAGGGCGTAGTCGAGGCATTGGTCGACGATCGGGCACCTCGAGCAGATCGCTCGGGCTCGGTCGACCCCGGCGCCGTCGCTCGGGAAGAAGACCTCGGTCTCGTAGCGCCGGCAGTTCCCCGCCTGCATCCAGGCGGTGACCGACTCGTGGTCGGGGCTCGGAACGGCGGTGAGCAGTGTTCTGGTGGTGGTCATATGTCCTCCAGTGGTGGTCTCCGGCGAACCGGATCCGGGTGCGCCATGAATGTAACACAAACGACACATTCAGGCACGGATTTCCCACGGTTATGCGCGAAGTCTCACGTTTTTCTTACGTTTTCATGACGGCAATTCACTCGGTGGGCACCGACTGTTCACCTATCGAGTGTTCACAGGACCGAACGACGCCGGTAGCGTCGTNATCTATGACCGATTTCGCTGTCGACGCCCCGCCGCGAGGCCACGCCCGCATCACCTACATCGGCCCGGTGTCACCGCATTGGGAGATCAACGCCGATTGGGGCGACACCAAGCTCATGGAGGTCTTCCGGACGCGCGCCCTGGCGCGGCTGGTCCTGTTGACCGAGGCCGACCCGCAGTTCCGCCGCAACCGCGAGCGCATCAACCGCGACGCCGAGCGCGAGCTCATCTCCCTTGAGTGGGACCTCGGCCGTCCCGACCCCGAATTCGAGGAGTGACCCGCGCCGTCGTTGACGGACCGAGGATCACACTTCCATGACGCTCCACGACCCGTCGGTCGGCGCTCAGCCGGATACCACGCCCGCGGTCACCCCGCGGTATCTCAACCGTGAGATCAGTTGGCTCGACTTCAACGATCGTGTGCTCGACCTCGCGGACGAGCCTGGCATCCCGCTGCTTGAGCGAATCAAGTTCGTCGCGATCGCCTCATCGAACCTCGATGAGTTCTTCCAGGTGCGCGTCGCCGCCCTCAAGGATCAGATTGCGGCCGGAGTCGAGGATGAGACGCCCGACGGCCTGACCCCGGCGCAACAGCTCGCCGAAATCGGTACGCGGGTCGCCGTGTTCGTGCGCCGTCAGGAGTCGCTGCTCGTCGACGATCTCCTTCCAGCGCTGCGAGAGTCGGGCCTGTCGATCGTGCGGTGGAGCGACCTCGATCTCGGTGACCGTCTGACGGCCCGCGCGTTCTACGAGGATCGCATCTTCCCCGTGCTCACACCGCTCGCGGTCGATCCCGGTCACCCCTTCCCCTACATCTCGAACCTCGCGCTCTCGATCGCGGTGACGGTGGCTGATCCGTCCACCGCGGAACGCCGGTTTGTGCGACTCAAGATCCCGAAGATGTTCCCCCGGTTCGTCCCGCTCGGTGACGGCCGGTTCGTGCCCGCCGAGGAGGTGATCGCCGCCCACCTCGACACCCTCTTCGTCGGCATGGTCGTGGAGGAGTGGGCCACGTTCCGAGTGACGCGAAACGCCGATCTCGCCCTTGAGGAGGACGAGGCGGACGACCTGCTCGAGGCGGTTGAGCTCGAGCTCCGAAAGCAACGGTTCAACCGGCCGGTCCGCCTTGAGGTGCATCGCAGTGTCAGCCCCGAGATGCTCAGCCTGCTGGTTCGTGAGCTCGGTATCGACGAGCGCAACGTCACCGAGCATTCGACGTTCCTCGACCTGTCGTGCCTGTTCCAGCTGCACGGGCTCGATCGTCCCGACCTGAAGGATCGGCCCTGGGTGCCGACCACCGCCGGTCGCATTCTCGCGGCGGAGGAAGCCGACCGGAGTCTCTTCGATGTGGTGGATGATCGCGCGCTGCTGGTCCACCATCCGTATGAGAGTTTCTCGAGCAGCGTTGAGGCCTTCATCGCCCAGGCGGCTGACGACCCGCATGTGCAGACCATCAAGATGACGCTGTATCGCTCCGGGGGCGACAGCGAGATCCTTGGGAGCCTGATCCGCGCCGCCGAGCGGGGTGTGCAGGTCGCCGTGCTCGTGGAGTTGAAGGCGCGCTTCGATGAGGCGACGAATATCCAGTGGGCGAGACGGCTCGAGCGGGCGGGAGTTCACGTCGTCTACGGCATGGTCGGGTTGAAGACCCATTCCAAGGTGGTGCTCGTCGTGCGCGATGACGGCGAGCGCCTTCGGCACTACTGCCACATCGGTACCGGCAACTACAACGCCCGCACGGCGCGGCTNTANGAGGANCTNGGCTACATCACGAGCGANCCGGCGATCGGCGCTGATGCGGTGCACCTCTTCAACCACCTCACCGGCTTCAGTCGCTCCGATGACTACCGCACCCTGCTGGTCGCTCCGAGGGGACTGCGGTCACAGCTCATCGACCTGGTCGAGCGCGAGATGGAGTTCGGAGCCGAGGGCTCGATCCGCATGAAGTGCAACTCGATCGCTGATCCGGTGATGATCGATGCGCTGTATCGGGCGAGCGATGCCGGGGTGCCCGTCGAGATGGTGGTGCGGGGGATCTCATGTATCCGTGCCGGTGTGCCGGGACTGTCGGAGAACATCAGCGTGCGGTGCATCCTCGGGCGCTACCTGGAGCACAGTCGGATTTACCGGTTCGCCCATGGCGCCGACGACGGTGGCCCGCTCTACCTGATCGGCTCGGCTGACCTGATGCCACGCAACCTCGAGCGCCGTGTCGAGGTACTGGTGCCGATTCAGCACCCGAAGCACCGCGAGTGGCTCGACCGGGTGCTCGACTTCGATCTCTCCGATGAGGTGGTGCGCTGGGAGCAAGGCCCCGACGACCGTTGGCGTCGCCGTGGTCCGCGCGACGAGTTCGCTCCCGACGCGCAGGAGTTGATGTATCGCTGGACCTACGAGCGCCAGCAGGCCGTTCGCCGCTGATTCCGCGGGCCCGCGCATCAGTTCGCCGCAAATGCCCCATTCGTTCACCTGTTGTTCACCCGCCTCCGAGGGTCGGTTAACCGGGGTCTCTTAGTTTGCGGCCGTCCGTGGGAGAAGCCCGCGGCGCGTACCCCCGTGAACGACTTCTGATTGGAGACAACAGCGTGAGATTCCATTCCAAGCGATTTGTCGCATTTGCAGCGGCTGCATCGCTCGTACTTGCCGCCTGTGGTGGCGACGACGACTCGACCGC
>JGI11705J14877_10000281_pt1 | contig 32356 bp, 42 predicted proteins | sample Etolaghawater15m_FD_14877 | JGI IMG/M metagenome (IMG submission 14877) | reverse complement strand
GAATAACTGTTTGCTACATCAAAGTTTGGAGCAGACCTAGTAAATGTACCTATTAAAGAACCATCTACATAAACTGCTCCACTGGATAATAGAACTAAATGATGAGCATTTCCGTCATCATAACCTGACCCAAATATATCAGTGGATTCTGAACCAACTTGTATAGCAATTCCACCTGAATTAGAAACACTGACTTTTATTATATTTGAATCATCTGTACCGTAAGAGGAAAATAATATCTCATTGAAGTTATTGGTTGCTGGTGTTGTTGTTGAAAATAATAGTGTGAATGTTCCACCAGTTGCAGTGGTTAATCCTACATTTGGGATTTCTACAGAAGCATCAATACCATCTAAAGTAATACACTTATCAGAGTCGCCAGTTAATAACCCAGTTACATTTAATGTAGGGGATGATGTACCTGTATAAGTTCCATCGAATGACCCTGTTTCATCTGTTGCAGTTGGCCCGCTGGTATCTCCTAGCCTCCAATATCCAACAGGTGATAAAGAGTTGACACGTGATGAGTAACTCATTAGGTTCCATCAGGCATAGTAATTGTAAACGAGGTCATGTTCACTGTACCTGTTGCTATAATAGACTTGTTATCTAGCGTTATAGTTGCACTGTCAGCCACCTCACCGACATCACAATCAAATATAGTATTACCATTGCTATCTTCTATTCTAGCCCATGAAGCTGTCCCTGTGGCATCTGCATCAGTGTCACCAGTGATTGCACTTGCCGTAGCAATTCCACTTGTCGCAGTTGCTCCAAATGCCGGATCACTAAAAGTTAATTGAGCTAATAAAACTTGAGTCGTGATTGCAGTATTAGCATCAGCCGGTTGAGTACCATCATAGATCTTAATAGTTCCAGCAGTTGTTCCTCCATCAATTAAATCAACAACAGCATCTCCGGCTGCTTGCTGACTTGCGTTTGCTAATCTTACGTTCGCCATTATGCTTCTTCCTTAATTAAAAATGTTATTGTTGCGTTTCCACCTGAATATTTCACATCTTTTAAAACACTTAAATAGACCCCGATATCAGTACTGGTTATATATTCTGAATTGGTTGAAAATATAGTTTCTAAAGAGGCTATTAAATCTTTATCAGGTTGATTCAGTGTAATTATTAAAGTCTTATCGCCAACCGCATAACCGTTATCTGAAATATAAACACCACCGTCTAAAGTTTTAGTTCTGTTAACTCTTCGCTCAATATTCTTGTATTCAGCAGGAGGGGATAACATATCTTTATCGTAGAATACAAAAGAACCTGCTGTATTATAATTCTTAGTGTTAATGGTTATCATATTGTACCAAGTCCCAGTAAATAATCCTCGTAAGAAGCTGACATCTCAATCCGTATAGACTTAAACAAAGACTCCATTATAGCTTGTAATTCAGGTTGTAAATCCCCACCATCAACAGTTAATAAAGCGTCCCCTGACGCCATTCTTTCTGCTGCTGCTTCTAGTTGTGCTATCTGAGCATCTATCAATTCGCCTTGTTTGTCTATTTGTTGCTTCATTAAGTCTTGCACTTTGTCAATTGCGCTTTCTATCTCTAACTCTTTAAACCTGTCATCTGTACTTGTTAAAACTCCAAATAGTTCACCTATTAATCCTGCTGATGCTGTTGTTGTTTCAGTTAGACTTTCAAATGCAGCTTCAATCCGTTTAGTTTCAGCTTCTATCTGTGCTGTTTTAAATTCAACAGCAAACTCAAGGTTTTTAATTCTTTCATTAGATGCTATTTTCTCAAGGGCTGTTTCCGCTTTTAAAGCATCGGTTGCTAATTTCTGAGCTTTGTTTGCTGCTTCTTCTTCTGCTTTTGCAAGGTCTTTAGTGGTGTCTTTTGTCTTGCCAACTACATCTTCATATCTAGCAAATTGTACTTTTCCATCTTTTATTATCTCTATCCAAGCACCGTTAACATCAGATGCATTATCAAAAGTTTCAACAGAGTCATCAACAGTATCTTTTAATTTCTCTTGTTCCTCTTTAATGCCTTGAAGATTTAACCCCATGTGTTCTAACAGATTAGCGTATCTATCACTAGTTTGAATTAAAGATTCTGTTGCTGTATCTGTTTCTTTTATCGGTTGTTTCTGTTCTTCAAAAACCTCTTTTGTTTCTAAGTTAGCTGCAGCATTTTCGTGTGCTGCTCTAGCTTGATCTTCTAATATCTTTTGATTTTCGCGTAAATCATCATTAACCCCTGTTAACTCTAAAGCCCAATCTGCGAGAGTTTCTGTTAAACCGCTTTCTTCTGCTGCCCATTTAGTGACTTCATAACTTAGCAATCCAACCGCACCAACAAGACCACCTTTTCCAAGCAAACTAATAGCGTTTGTTGCAGCCGGTGCTATATTGGTTAAACTGGCAGGCAATCCACCTAAAGCATTAACGCTTAATACGATTATTAAAGCATCAGATAAAGCACTAAAAACGTCTGTTAATCCGCTTATCCAACCGCTAAAGACATTTATCGTTGTGCCTAATCCCAGTAATTGACCAGCAAATGTAGCAGTGCTGTTTTCTGCCGAACCTGCTGAAGTGGCTATTGCTTTGATTGCATCAATTACAGGTGAAAGACCATCAAGTATGCCTGCTGCTGTATTATTTAATGCAGCTAAAGCATCAACTATACCCTGTATAAAATCTTGCAATCCTTCTGCTGTAGTTAAATCAATTCCCCCAAATAAATCACCAACTTCTCCACCTAAGTTTCTAAAGGAATCAGCCAGTCCATTAAAGTCTACTCCTTCAAATGCCTCTGGTAAGTTTTCTGCTATCTTTTCTATGTTCTTTGTAAACTCATCAAACAAAGGATTAAGCAAATCAAATAAAGGCTTTAACCCGCCATCCTTAACAACTTCTGCAAATGACTTAGTTAAAGAAGTCATTGCTTTTACAGCAGGATTAATACTCGGTAAGAACTGATCTCCTACGGCTTTAGATGCAAGTTGAAATGCAGCTGCAAATTGCTCTATAGCAAATTTAGTTGTTGAAGTAACACTAGCCAATTCTTTCTTAGCAGACCCTGCTGCGGTTTCCGCTTGTGAAGTAACATCTACTACTTTAGAATATTCGTTAAGCGTTGCTGACATCCTAGCATATTGCTCTTTTCCAAATAACTGAATACCAAAGTTAGCTTTCTGTGAATCTGTTAATGTCGGCCAAACAGCCCCCAAATCAGCTAGTATATCGCCTGCCAATCTCAATTCACCATTGGCATCCTGTTGTGCTATACCTAATTCAGCCAGTGAATCTGTAACTTTTGGAGTATCTGATATTAAGTTAGCGAGCCCCGTTTTTAAAGCATTAGCTGCTTCACTTCCTGAGCCAAATACTTCAATAATTGGAGTAACTAAACCAACAGCCTCATTAAAACTAAGCCCTGCATTTCTGGCAACTGGTGCAAGGCTTGATGTTGCTATTGCTAGTTCTTTTGCTGTTGCTGCATTCTTATTAGACACTTCATTCCAAGCATCTAAGATATGTGTAGCATCTTCGGCTTCTAACCCTAAACCTTTAATTGTAGCTACTAATAAACCAGCGGCTTCATTGGATTCTAATTCAGCAATTTTAACAGCGGTTAAAGCCGTTTCAGTTAACGTTAACGATTCATTTATAGAAAAACCAGCTTGCTTAAAATTAGTTACAGCATCAAGGGTAGAGTCGCCAGCAACACCAAATTGTAAAGATAAATTATCCAGTGTATTAGTATAATCAGCAACTGAACCTTCAGAATCCCCTAATACTTTTTGAAGTCCTGCTTGAGCAGCTTCAAAATCTATAGAAACGCTAGCGGTATAAGTTAAGAGCGCAACACCTAATGCTCCGAGGGCTGCTTCAACTTGTAGAATATTTTTTGATAAATCAGCGAGTGGTTGAGTTGCTGATTCTATACTTCCTGCGAATCCGCCAATGGAATTATCAATATCCCCAATCTCATCAGAAACATTGTCAACACCATTAAATATTATTTCTATTGTACGTCTTAAATCAGCCATTATTTACTCTTTTTATTTTGGTCTCCATAGTATAAAGACCATAAATAGACTTCTTCATCAGTTAGTAAGCCCTGTGGAAATATATCAGGTCTGATCTGGTATAAAAACTGCCCTCTTATATCACCTAATTTCAGAACATTCTTTATTTCTGCTTTTTGGTAGAGGGCACGGACTTTCCCACATCGACACTACCTAAACCTGTTAGTTCAATTATTTTGTTAGTAATCAACATAAACTCGACAGGGAAATGTTCAGCAAGTTTAACTGCTAATTGTAAATCAGCCTCAGGCTCAATTGAGCCATAAACTAATTGCTCCATTCGTTTAGCAAGTTCAACAGGAGTAGAATCATTTGTTCCGAGTAAATCTTTTAAAGCGTCTACTTTATCTTTTCGGACATTAGAGGATAAAGCATCAACAACAGCCATCAAGTTTTTCTGCTTAGTAGCTGCCTCGGTTGCTTTAGTCATTTCCTCCCCAGATAATCCCCGAACTTTCCATAAAGGCTTTTCATCTTTATCGAACCAAGCAGACAAGGCAGTTACTTCCACTTCATCTGTTCTGGGTTCGAGTTTAGATTTTAAAAACTTATCAGGACTGAACATTATGCTTCAACGTCAGTTGCTTCAGACTCTGCCGATATAGTACAAGATGCCTGAATATTATCTCCCGCTGGGAATGAGCGAGTAATTCCCAATACGCCTTGAGCTAAAGAGTATGGGCTTTTATAACGGTCTGGATAGAATCTGAACCATAAAGTATCATCTTTTTGTTTAACTAATGGATCAGTAATACCATCGTTTAGATATGCTGTGAATGAACCCTGATTCAATGTTTTAGAGGTTGAACCTAGTGTATTATTATAAACCTGAGTAGAACTAACACTATGACTATTTTCTGGTAACACTACATCGGCGGCATTTTGTTGCTCAGTAAAAATAGGGCTTGCATAACTAGCATAAACTTCTTTAACTACATCGCCCGTATGAATCGCTCTTAAAGCACCAACAAAATCAACCTCACCATTCACATAGTCTACATTCCAAAGAACTTCATCATAACGCTCAAGGTGAACATTCGAAACTTGAAATATCTCTGATGCGGTAATAGGTGCAGCAGTAAAAGAGGTTGTTCTTACTTGTGCAATCTCAATTGAGCCAGTAGGAATATATGGAGGTCCGCCAGCTGCTCCTCGTGTATCAACAAAAGCAGTTCCGTCTGTTCCTGTAACAACAGCCAATGCTCCAGCACTTGTAACAGTGATTGAATTAATCATGTGTGTATCAGTAGAAACAGCTCTTGTAATTGCTAAATCTGTTCCTGCACTGACTGAAGTATTAACCCCTGCTAGATAGCAAGTTAAAGCAGCGACATCCACTACATCATTTGAACCGCTTGCAGCAACGGATACAGCTCCACCTGTAATTACGCCATTAGGTCTAATATCAGGGCTTTTCCCTGTTGCATTTGAAAATATACTAGCAGAACTAGTAAACGTTGTATTATCGCCTGAATCTGTTAAAGCGGACATTGCATAACTGGTCTGTCCAGCTTCAAACTCAAGTTTTCCATTTTCTGCTGTAGGCATTTTTAAATCTCCTTGTTAATATACTAATGTAAACATATTAAGTTTATCCACTTTATACGTTATATCTAAAACTATTACTATTCCAACATAAGGCTTTTGACCTTCGCTTATTGCTGGTGTTATCGATACCGCTTCAACTTGTGTTACTAAATCCCCTAGTCTAACAGAAGGATTATCGCTAACAGCAGGAGCAGAAACAGCTCTGTTTATTGCCACTAAAATATTAGCACCTAACTTCTGTGCTAAATCATCAAATACTTGATCACGAGTCTGGTCATAGCATTCTATAACAACAGACATAACTCTTTTTTCAAATGTTCCATATTCTTTTCCAACTAGTGTATCACCAGTGGAATAATAATTTATGAAAGGTAAATCACCAGCTTTAAACGGTGTCATTCTTGACCGTTCAATCTTCTTAGGTGTTCTTGCTAAATAACCGTTCGCTGTAGTTATTAAAGCAAGTCTATTACCTATTTCATCTAATATCTGTGTCTGTACTGGAGTGCTCATATATTATCTAAAAGCTCACTTCTTAAATTGCTTAAAAATGTAGGTATCTCATCCTCAGCAGTTTTAACCATTTCCAATCTTGCTGGTATTGTTACAGACTTTTTAAGTACAAACATCGGTAGCCCATCATTTGCAAATACAATCCAGTTTCCACGTTGTGACTGACCTATATAACCGCCTTCTTGAAATACGTCTCTTGCGTTTTTACGCATTACTCCTGCGGCTGTTTTGTTATACGATAGAGGTATATTCAAATAAGGCCCGCCGGGAACATTCACATATTTATCTATGGCATTTATATCTCCCCCCACTTCATGGATAGGTGCGTATTTGCTTTTAGTAAATACCTCGCCTTTCAAATTATCTATTTTCGTACCGCTAGTCTTAAACTTAATGCTTCTTGCTAATGCCCCAGTCCTGCTGAACATCGGGCCATTCTGTAATCTACCAGTAATAGTTCTTTGGATATTAAATAAAGACCGTGATAAAATAGTTTTAGCATTGTCAAACATATCCTCTGGCAATGTGTCTAATAAAGCCCTTGTTTCGTCATCATTAACAGAAACATTAATAGCCATCTAAAACCCTACCTTCTTTGGATGGGTATAAGGGTTTAATAACCGTTTTACTTCAGGTAATAATCTAAATCCTGGACTTGTGGTTGTGCCACCATCATTACTAAAATTAGTTGTTCCTATATTGTTCTTTTGCTGGTATTCATAAACTACCTGTGATAATTCAGCTCTATAAACATCTTCAGGTATTTCTGACCATCCGCCTTTACAAACTAGTGTATAAATCTTATTTGTAAAAGACTTATTAAACATAATCTCATAATCTGTTACTGTATAATCATCACTGGTTAATGTATCATCACCAACAACTAAAGAAGTTATACTGTTCAATGGTAATGAAGTTAAATCAATATAGGTAGCATCTCTTATAAAACCTGTTTCAGTTTTCTTTTGTTTAAAATCCAGCATGCGTCCACAATAATTTTCCAGGGCTGCATGAACATTATCAGCCATTAATTCTAAATCTGGGTAGTCTGAAAAACTTGTATTTTCAAGTTCCAGCATATTCTTTATATCAGAGAAATCTAATATCGTTGGCATTATTCTTTCTCAGTCTTAACCTGTTTCTTTTTAACTGGTGTTGTTTTCTTCTTTGCAACTGGCTTTGCTTTAACTTCTTCTATATATTGTCCAAAAGAAATTAATGCTTTTTCAGGCAACTCTTTCTCTTCACCCTTTGATAATGATATTGCTGTTACACCATCAAGTGATAATCGACAATCAACTTTTGCTCTACATAAAGGCATAATAAACTCCTTTTAAAATCCAGCCCTGCTGGGGAATTAACAGGACTGGAAATCTTTTTAATTAAGCGTCAGCAGGAACAATAGTTCTTAAAGGTCCGACCAAGCTAACAACACTCATGGCAACTGCATTAGTTGCAACAGTTGAAACTACTCGGCTATAACGCTTCTCAGGATTGCCAACATTAACAGTATAAATACCCGCTGCTGTGATCTGTGGTAAAGTTGCATCATTACCCAGTCCAGCTGTAGCATCTGTAAATGTTGAGTCATCATCACTAAACTGCAATTTAACATCAACAGTTCCAGCTACACCCTCATCACCGACTTCAATAATAAACATTGCTGTTTGGCCTAAGCTATGGTCTACAGAGGCACTGTTATTGGCACCTGCTGCAATTCCTGTTAATCCAGAAGCTGTACCTGTAGCTGCTGTATATGAACTTCCTATATCTCGTCTCATTTTTATAATCTCCTAAAATATGAGTTAGTGCTGAACTTAATCAGCACCTGAATTAATTAAGTTGAGCATTTAATAACTTGGAATGCTTCTGGTAATACTACCTGACCACCAACACGCTTCTTAATTAAGAATCCAGTTTGGTCATATTCTGCATAACGCTCTGATAAACGCTGAACAGCAATACCACTTCTGTCTTTGATTCTATAACCACGTCTGAAGTCACCAATAACCACTGGAAACGCATTTGCAGCAACATCAGGCATCCCTTCGGGGTTAATAACTGGGCGTCCTAATAATGTAGCAGGGTCTCCAGCTTGGACAGGAGGTTGCCATAAATATTGTCCATCAGCATCTTTAGAATTTCTATACTTGCCTTCTAAAGTTGAGTTCATGGCAATCGTTGCATTTCTACGGTATGTCTTTTTCAACTTGTAATAAGCAGTAATTAAAGCAGTAACACCGTCATTTGATGCGTCAATAACATCAGCAGCAACACCAGAGTTAGTGACATTTGCTTGAACTAAAGCATTGGTCATAATACCCTGTGGACTGTGACTACCTGCACCAACAGCAAAAGCATCATCTTCAGCTTCTGCAATAGCATCACTGAACGCCATATTTAACTCAGCCCAGATATCAGCTTCAGCGTCTTCCAGGGTGTTGTTATGAATTAAAGTTAACGCTTTAAGATCATGAATTGTCATAGTGTGACCACCGACATCCAAATCCTGAGCAGTAACAGCAACTCCAGTAGTACCCCATGCAACTGTTGGCTTGGCTAAAGCACCAAAGAAAACAGTATCACGGCCTGTAGGAGTAGCACCAACAACAGGACGTATTTCAGCCATGTCATAAGCGTTCATTATTAGCTCATTAGTGAAGTCGATTGGTACTAAAAAACCACCTTCAGCATCGGATGATTCTTGTAAAGCGCGTTTTTCATCCTGTGACATAACTTCACTTGAGGTTTCACCATTACCATAGCGACAGAACTTTAAGAAAGCTGATTTTCTAAGCTCTGCTTTTTCATCAACTTCTTTACCGCTATCATCAAGTGAAGGGCGTTTACTAGCAACCACTAACTCATCATAGCGTTTTGTAAGCTGGTCAATATCAGCATTAGCTTTATCAATAGCTTCTTGAATTAAAGGGTCATTCTTACCTTTAGCCGCTTCTTCAACTTTGCGATCAACATAAGAACGCATTTCCTCGGTTGTTTTCTTGATTGAATCAAGAACAACATTCATATTATCTTCAGGCATTTTAAAATCTCCTATTTTAAACTTGCATTAAATGTATCAAAATATTCTGCTAAACTTTCGGCTCCGTCTGAAGTTGGTATAACTTCGGGGAGTGAACGTTTTAATAAACCTTCTATTCGAGTGGATTCAGCAGAACTTAATCCGGCTCGTAATTCATCACAAAGTGTTATAACGGCTTTGCTTCTTATTTGTTCATGTGCTTTCTGTACTTCATCTGGTAAATCTATTAATTTAGATTTATTGGTTATACAAGAACCTCTTTTTAATTGCTTCAATTCATCAACGGTTAAGCTAGTTGTTAAAGCAATAGTTTCTAATTCTTTACCATCAAGGTATTTTCTAAACTCGTTAATTAGCTCATTATCTGAACGTGCATCGGTAGGATATAAATCCTTTGCTAAATTTAAATATGATGCCCTAAAAGCATCAATAGTATCTTCAGTCATTTTTAAAGGTTCAGTGTTATCATCCAACCAATAAATATCTTCTAAAGTTTCAGCTAATGAGTTTATAAGTCTATATCTCATATTGTGCATTTCACTAATCTTGTCGGTCTCATTAAAATCAGTAGACCTTGCACCAGTAATTAAACACGCTTCACCCCCTGGAAATACAACAGGGCTTATCTCCCCTAATTGAACTTCGGTTATAACTTGTATACCATTTTCAAACTTATCTTTTACAGTTCTAAAACCGAAGGAAAGAGCATTGATTGCCCCGCCTTTAATCAAGTTGAAAGTGTCTTTGGCATTTTCAACTTCCATAACTAATTGCGCTCTAACAAACACTCCATGATCATCTTCTTTTATTTCTAAAAGTTTGCCAATAGGCTTTTCAATATCGTGGTTATAAAGCACTTTAATTTTATCTGTGCGATTCTGAATAGTCTTTTTAAAAGAACCCCTTTGGAATCGTGAGTTATAACTATCAACCTGTTCCCAGACAGCTATATAACCTTCTATAATACCTTTTTCGCTTTCATCAGCTCTTAATTCACGGACTAAATTTAGATGCTGGAAGTCCTGTTCATTTTTTCGTAGTTCTAATTTAGTCATATAAATCACCTTGTTTAAATTAATTAAACACTGTTTAATTTTAACACAAAAAATTAATTAAACACTGTTTAATTTATCTGTAAAAAATTTTATTCCTCGTAAAACGAAAGGAAGCACTTACAATTAATTCTATCTTCCGCTGAAACATGAGGGTCACTTGGGAACCTTGGTCCTATTGATCCAGATTGAATACTAAAGCGGTCATCAATCCCAACCACTTCCCCATCCCTTGCCGAGTGTATTTCTCGTATCTCAAACCCACCAGTATTCCATTCTTTCTTCTGAGCACCTGCAACTTTACCGGATACCATTTGACCAATAGATGCAGCTGATCCTACTTCTGTTCTAGCAATTCTTAAAGCTCTTTCAGGACTGAATACCCCTGTATCTTCGAGAGCTTGTCTTAATTCTTCAACAGTCCAGTTGTTTTCATAGGCTTCTCTAACCTGTTCAAGTACAACCTTGACCGTTGCTTCTTGTATTAGTGACTTTTCAGCTAAAATATAACTAGCGTCATTAATAAATTCATCAAGCAACAAATCTTCTTCTTCACCTCGTGTTTCAAAATCTGGTTTATTTCCACGTTGGTCAACTATAACCGTTTTACTAAAATCAGCAGCGACACTTAAAGCAGTATTCTGTATTAAATCTTGTAGTTCAGTATCATATTTTAAAATTGAAGTATTAACCCTTTCTTGAGTTATACTTACATGCTCATCAAGATCAATATTTTTTAAAACTTCTTTTTGCTGCTTCTTTAGGAAATCTGAAAAAGCATTTTTAACTGGTCCTTCAGCTATTTTATCTCGTCTTTTAGCTTCACTTTTAGCAGACCTTCTCTCGTTAGGTATTAACTTCCATTGCTTTCTTTCTTCGGTTGTTTGAGGTTCAGACATCCCAGATTGTTTTAAGCCATTGAACGGCTTATCCCACCCATCATACTCTTCTAAGCCCATTTCAAATTTAGTATTCAACTGAGATACAGGTACACCCATATCATAATAAGATTTAGCCGTATCTGCTTTACTTTGCTCATTATCTTTTAATGCTTCAACATTGGTATAGTCTGCTGCAATATAATAGCCGTTTTCCAGTACATCTTTAAAAGAGTTATTAAACTGTGTCGCCATTCCATTAATTAATGGTATTAACGTTGTCTCCCAGAATACTCTTAGTGCCCAGCTAAAATTATTATAAGTGCTTGCTGCTTCACTTCCTCCTAGCTGAGGTGGGATGCCAAATATAATAAATATCTCTGACATATTGAATTTTCTACTTTCAATAAAGTCAACTTCAGCAGGGGTTAAACTTAATCTGGTATATTTAGCACCGCTGCCTAAAACTAATGGTTGCCTTCTTGAGAATGTAGATGAAAACTTACTCATTATTCTAGCCATTATAGACTCTGATTGTTGTTTATCTAAATCTCTATCAAAAGTAAAGACACTATCAACAACACCTCTATTCTGCATAGTACCAGTGTTCCAATTTTGCTGAGCATTATCTAAATCAACTGATTTACTTGCAGCTTCTAATGGAGAAATACCCATTATTGGATTGGCTGGATTAGTCAAATTGAAATGAATAATTTCATCATTTTCAAAATCACTACTCTTTGAATAGATGCCATTCTTTTTGAGCACATAACCCTCTGTGAAAGTTAAATTATCAGTACTTTCTTTTGGTTTAATTCTATCAGGACTTATTGGGTACAGTTCTGCTAGTTGTCGGCTATCAGTAATTTTATATAAATAAGCATTTCCGCTTAATTGTAACCACTGGTGTAATAGCTCATAGAATTGTAATCTGTTTAAAAATGGGTGAGGATTTAACAGTAATTTAGTGAGTGGATGTCCGTATTCAATTTCATTATCTGAGTTCTTGACTACAAAAGGAACCGTTGAAGCATTTCTAGCAATTAACGAAACAGCTTTATGTACCCATCCACAGGATACATAGCCGTCAGTGACAGCTTTATCGAGTGTCCATGTAGTCCACTGGGTATCTGCCGTGGATACATAAGCAGTTTCTACACTCTTTGCTAAATTACGAATATTGAACATAATTTTTAATTAAAATAACCTATTGTTTATTATATACTGTTTTTAGTCAAAATAAAACTTTTTATCTAATCCCTTTGTACTCAAAACTATAATGATTTAAATCACCCTCAATTCTTTCAGCACCACCCAGTATACTCATCACCCTCTCGATTCATCTTGTGTTTTCGGTTGCCATTCAATATGAATGTGTGTATCCTCTAAGACGACATCAAATCCACTTGGTAGAATGTCTTTAATTAAATTCACGAACTCGTTAATTAAATCTATACCCCATCTTCTAATATCTACTGCACAACCAACATAATGTAGACTACCCCACCCATGTTTCCCGTCTAATGCTGACGTAACAATCAAATTCTTACCTTTGCTTTCAAACAGAGGTAAAATAGTGTAGAGAGCGTCCCACATTTTAATATGCAAATTCCTTACATCTACTCCATCATTAATGATTATCATAAGTCACCTCAAGACAGGTAAATGATACTTATTTTCTGCCGAATTTCTGGCACATACGGCATCAAACCAGTCATTAAACAAACCAAGAGCAAGCTTTTTATCTCCCATATCTGTTTTAGAGATAACTGTTAATCTTCCAAACTTCTTACCAATTAAATCAGTTGTTTGCTTTGAACTTAAACTCATCAGTGATGTCCCTTACCGATAAAATCTAAGAAGTGTTCTAACCCATCCATGAACAACACCCATCCTGCAAGTATTGTTGTTGCTATCCACTTGATTTTGCGCACCACCCATATCCAAGGTTTAAGCGCTATACCAATCTCATTGACCCCATCTGTTATAGGCTTAATATCGTTCTTAATCTCAAGCAGTTGTTCTGTGTTCACATCTACTCTACCCCCTAATGCCCTAAGTTCAAGATTACTTTCAGACATATCTTTCTGTAGTAAAACTATGTTTCGCTCTGTGTTTGCTATACTTATCTCATTCTTAGCTTGTCTGTCTTCAAATGACTTCTGTCTTAACTCAAATGATTCCTGTCTTTCTGCCATATTTATAAACATAGTTTTCAACTCGCAAGTTTTATGGTCTTCTAAACCACAACTCATTTCTTCCATCTTGGGCCTCCGATTCTGACAGCCCAGTACATGGCGTATCGTTTAAAATAAGGAACACCATCTTGTTCCATGAGATAAAGAAAAGCATCGTCTGCTTTTTTTCTCTTGCCTTCTTTTAAGAAGTATAAGTAGTCATGAATGACAGAAGCTTTCCTCCACTTTCCTTTTGTCGGCGTCGCAAACCAGTGAAATAATGATGGTATAGAGGCAAAGTCTGTAATAAAACCAGCAGGAACAGTAATCTCCCCATACGGCGGCACCATAGCAATAAAATCCTCTAACAATTCCCAAGTCAAGTCCTTATTTGACTTAACCATTAGCTCGGTCTTATACATAAAAAACCTCCTGCATGGTATAATTACTTTTATTTTGGAGTGTGCTATGGGCAGTAAGTTTGTCGATATAACAGGAATGACTTTTAATTATCTTACTGTCGTTGGCATAGGCCCTAAAAAACACGGCAGAAGAGATACTCAGTGGATTTGTGAATGCAGATGCGGCACAACCACTGTCGCCGAAAGCCATGAACTCAAAAGTGGCCATAAAAAGTCCTGTGGTTGCTATAACCTCAAAAAAATCAAAGAAAGAAATACAAAACATGGCTATGCTCAAAGAGAAAATTGCCATCCTGATTATTCTGTTTGGCGCGGGATGATAAATAGATGCCATGGTTACAGCAAAATGTCTAAGGCCTATAAAGACAGAGGCATTAAGGTCTGTGATAGATGGAGAGAGTCTTTTGGCGATTTTATTCAAGACCTTGGATGCAGACCATCTCCTGAACATACTCTTGATAGAATCGACGTTAACGGCAACTATACCCCTGAAAATTGCCGCTGGGCCACCAACCAAGAGCAAGCTTACAATAAAACTAACACAAGAATTATAGAGTTTAATGGGAAATCCATGAATATTCTTGAATGGTCCAAGGAAACCAGCATCCCTACAGAGGTTATTTCTTCCAGGGTTGACAAAAGATGGAGTCCACAAAAAATTCTTACCACCCCAGTAAGAAAGCAAGCAGTACACATAGAATACCAAGGAGAAACAAAAACACTTGGAGAATGGATTAAGTATCTTAACCTCCCTGAAAACAGAACTAGGTCCAGATATAGGCGTGGATGGCCCACTGATAAACTGTTTGCTGCTCATTCGTTTGGACGTTGGAATCCTCATACCAATTAAATCGCCCTTATACATTACAACACCACCATTGTCATCAAGCCCAATGTTGCCATTATTCCTAGGATGGATAATGTTGCCAATATGATTAATTGTTTATCGTCCATTATTGCACTACCACAGGTTCTGGTTGATTAACTACAGTCGGTGTAGCTGTCTGGTTCTGCTGTGAGTTGTTATCTTGATTAACTAGCGAGTTATCATCTTGTGATGAATTATTGTCGTTGCTATCTACTTGCGAGTTATCATTATTACTATCAGCTTGGTTATTGTCGTTACTGTTGTATGAATCAGTATTAGCTACGTCATTGTCTTGGTTATTATCATTGCTTGAAGTGTTGTTATCTGCTGTAGACTTAGAAGTAGTAGCACTCATATCATTAGAGTTGTTCTCACCGTTAATGATAGAGTTATTATGTACCTCTGTATTGTTACCACCTGCTGCATGGAAAGCATCATCCATAATTCTGATAGCTGACACCCCGATAACAGCCGAAGTGAAAGCGTTGGTTAGTGGTGGTATAGCCTCAACAATAACATCATTGGTTCCTCTAACCCTCATTCCAGTAACTTTCGGTAAATCTCTTGGGTCGGTATAGCTAATTATTGCACTGCCACAGCCTTTTGTGCAGTCTATATTTAGTGTGTCTTTGTGTGATTGCAACGCCTGATACTGTAATGATGCTATAGCCACACTGGTATTGGATAATTGTGTGAGCTCTGCTTGGTTTGCACATCCCGCCAGGGATAATATAAGAATACTACCAGCCAATTTGAAAATCATAATCTTGTACCTCTTGTACTGTTGTAAGAGCGTTAATAGCATTTTCATGTGCTTCGTGCTGTGTTGATACTGCATCAATATGAGCTTCCAGAGCATCTTCTATAGCTTCCAGTGTTGCCTTATTTGCTGTAGCCCATCCATTCTTAGCTTTGAATCGCTGAGTAGCTCCAGACTTTCTACCCATCAGGTTAAGTGCCTGGGTAATCCTAAATTGGTCTTCACGTTTCGTAGATATATCCAAGGATGCTACCGTGATACCAGCTTGTTCTTTTTCTAGTGCTAAGTTGCTTAATTGCTCTAGTTTAGACTCTTTAGCTTTGGCTAATTGTTCTGCTCTGTAAGCTGCTTCTTTCTCAGCTTTAGTGCCGTTCTCGTCTGTGGTGAACATATCCTGTTCTACCCAGTTAAAGACAGTGTTACCTTGAGCATCTACCGTAGTACCATTCTGGACAACTACTTTAGCATCGCTACTTGGAGTAGGCTTAGGTGTCTCAAGAATAGGTGTTATGTTCAAAGCATCATAAGTATCCTGTGTGAATACTTTAGGTATTGATACGTTAGAAAATCTCTTGCGCACTTGGCCTTGAGTGAGTATTTCCTGTGTGTCGTTAGTTAAGAATTTCATTGTTTCTCCTTATGCACTAATCGCATAATAAATATATGTTGCTCCTGATACGTTCACATCATCATCATTGGTAGCTATATAATTTACCGAAAACCCGCTGTTATCAGGGTCAAGTCCATCATCACCTGTATCTTCTACATCTGTGGTATTGAGTTCTAAGCGTGGACTATTGCCCGCTATAATTCCTCTGGTGCTATCAAACATATTCCAGTTGCTTGTACTATCTGTGCGCTTGATGAGTACAAACTTACTCCCCGCTGAGAATCCGCAGTTTATCGTTTGAGTTGTGCCGTTGCCTGTGTATGAGCCTACTTTAGATATTCCTGCTAGGGTTGCGAAGAGGAAGGCTATGAAGTCACTGGATAATTTATTAACTTCATCCGTTGTACCAATCGTGAATTGTGAATCAGTAGGAGATGTGCTATTCCAGATGTTAGCAGTAGATATTTTCGCATTTGGTAAATTAAGTATATTGAAATAGTTATTCCCAGTATCTTTGTGATAAACCACCCAGTTAAATATATCATTTCTGCACTTAATCCAAATCATCTCAGGCACTACACCTAATTGATGATCTTCAGCGTGTGCGACTCCTGTACCTGTATAACAGACCACATCAAAGAACCCTGTGGCTCGTTTCCACATCCAAGCATAATCAGCAGTATTAATACCTGTTCTCTCTATCGCACCATCCATATAATCAAATTGATATTGTGAATCAGCAGATTCAGCATTTGTGTTATTTGCTTTTAAGAGATTACCTTGAATCAATCTGGCAGAAACATCAACATTCGATGAGGTTGTGTAAGACTGAATGAGAAAATCAACAGGAAATGTCGTGGTATGACTTGGCAGGGTTGTTCCATCTCTAGTTGCTATAGCAAAAACCTCGCTTGATATACTGGGGGTCGCCATGGGTCTGCGGATTGCTATGTATATGTAGGTGTCACTGGGGGAATTCATCTCATTTGTGTTAAGAAGCAATTTAAATCCAGTTGGTGTAAGTTGTATCCTTGAGTTGCCAGTATTTTTTTCAGCACTCGTTGTATCTGGTTCTAAAATAATCGTGTCGGAAGTATTTATACCGCGCATACTATCGACCAGTTGCCATTCAATAATTGATGTAGCAGATTTAATCAACACCCACTGAGGCTCCCATCCCAGATTAACCTCTGGCCCATCAGCAAGACCATTACCAGTATAACTCCCACACTGTATCATCCCATCTTCTGAGGTGTCGTGACTCCACGCATAAACCACATAATCACCATCAGCTAACGTGCCATCAACCAGAGTTACATCAGTACCTGATACTGTTATAGAACCATCTAATGTTTCTGCTGCTGTTTGCTCTAAGTATAATAAATCGCCACTTGTTGCACTCCTATGCCATACATACCATGAGCCTGTTGAATCTGTGCGTTTTACAGCAACCATACCTAGTATTGTTAAATCAGGGAATGATACAACTGTATTACCTGTGCCTAGTGTTGCTGTTTGAACATCAAAGAAGTTAGATGCTTTTTTGAATGTCCAGGATACGAAGTCGTCACCACTGCCATTGATTAATGTATAATCTCCAATAGTAAAACCATCGGTATTAAATCCGGTAATTGCACCTGAATAAGTAGACTCGGTATCTGTAGTATTGCTATATAATTTATTAGTTACACCTCTTTCTGTATCTGATAAGATATGATTATATGCTGTGTCCCTATCTTTTATCCAAACCATACCCCCATCAGTAGCTAAATCAATATTGTTAGTAATCGTCTGGGTACTGCTGTTGCCTTCATAAAGATAAGTACTGAAGTTATCTTCTACTATGGCAGTAGTGCTGCTTGTTGTCGCACCTTGCATTAAATGTTTGGCTAAGTTACTCATTATTTCACATCCAACTCTGGTGTCTTGGCGAGCCATGTAGTTCCAGCATCATAAGTAACAAACACTAGAATATCTAACCCCGCTGTAGTTAACGTAGGTGCTGTACCTGCTGGCCAGTCTACTGAAGTGGGCCAGGTAATCGTCTGAGAACCACCGTTAGTTAAGAAGATAACAAGGTATCCTGCATCGCCTGTGGCTGGTGGGTTACTAAAAGTAATTGTTACGGTTGCGTCTGCTGTTGCTGTGTGTACATTAGCTGTAGTACAGTCAAAAGTTTCTGTTGCTCCCATGTTTCCATGTGCTTGCAGTTCTTCTGCTGTGTCTTTTAAGATAGCCCTTGTTAATAGGTTGTCCTGCATGCCTAAACTACCTGTAATATTTAAATTACCTGTAATAGTTTGGTTGGCTTCGGTTAAAGCGACTTTCTCATTGTCTAACTCAACTATAGCAGCCTGTACATCTGTAGCTACTATATCACCAGCAGCAGTAAATCTTACATCACTAGCATCTTGTTTAGGGTATGAAGCATTAACTTGTAGGATACCTTCAGTTAAATGCTGCTTAATAACAAAAGCTATTGGCTGTTGGAATCCAGTTGTTGGTTCCGTTGCAGTTAAAGCACCACCTGTTGAAACATACAAAATAGTACCTTCAGTCCAAGCATTTGTGTCAACATCCGTTACAACACCGTTGACAATAATAGTGCCTTCTGCTCCAGCAAGAATACCACCGTTATCAACTAACCCTATAGATACGCCAGTTGTGTTATCAGCTAAGACAACTTCTGTTCTTGAATTAACTATATCATAATCACTAAATGCAACAGCAGTACCTGCTGGCATTGTTGAAGCAGTAACATTTTCTACTTTCTTGTGGACAGCATTAGCGTGAACTAAATTAGTTAAATCATCAATAGTTTTATTAGTTAAAGTAGCTGTTGCAGTGTTAGTTATATTATCCAGATTAACAGGGTTTGTAACAGTAATATTGTCTATCTTTGTTCCTTCAGCAGCAGTTAAATGGTAGTACTCATTGGCTCCACCCCCTTGTAATCCTGCTAAAGAATTATGGTCAGCTGGTGAAGTGCTTGAAGAAATTAAATCTCTAGAAGAAGCAAGCCTCCAATCTACATAATCATTTCCATTTTCTGTACTAACAATCGCAGATTTAACCGTATTGACATAGGTGTTACTAGTTTGAAGGATTATAGTAGCAACAAAAACCCATTCTGTTGAGGGTATGCCTGTTGTGTTTAAATCCGCTAATTCAGTTGTAGCTCCTGTTCTAGCTACATTTAATGTTGAATATGCGTTTTCACCCATAATGACAACAAAATCAGCTGGGCCTCCATCGTTACCTAAAGCAGCAACATGGGCTAATACAAAATCATTATTAGATACTTCTGTTAATTGCCATGTTGTCCCAGTCCATTGGTTATAAGCAGCACGACCTGTTCCAGTTGTAAGAACTGGGAAACTAGATGCAGCTCCCTGCCTCCAATTACCAGCAGCACCATCCTTATAAATTACATGAAAAGTATCTGTTAAATTAGTTTTAGCTGCTATAGTGTGAGGGATATCTTCATCATATATTGTACCTGTAGTCATAGTGAACTGAGCATGGCTATCTAAGCTACCATTACCATCTGCTGTTATACCACCAATAGTTAACCCATCAATATATTGTGTTTGCATTACATTATGTAAATAACTATGTACAGATGGAGGCATAGCTGAACTATGAGTCTCATTCGTTACCCCTCCAGTAATAGCCTCTTTATTAGTAGCATCCCAATAGACATAAGCTATAAAACACCATGTATTGATAATATCAGGGTTAAAGCTAGTAATTTCTTGAATAACCCCATTGGAATCAAAATAGATATAATGACTGCCTTCAACATCTGAAATAGCTATAGACTCAGCTGATGTATAGACGTACAAATTACCATTTGACCAGGCTTGAAAAGATGCTCCTACAGGCGTTAAAGATAATGTCCTAGTAACATCTGACCACCCAATAGTAAACTCTGTTCTATCAGGGAACCCATTAGGCTCTCCATCGAACTTAGGTAACTTGCCATTTATCATACTCGCTGTAGCTGTTGCGTAAACTGTAGCGTTGCCAGATAAAGTTATAGCTGTAGGGGAAGTATCGTCATATACTCCTGATACCAGTGTTGCTTGAATAGTCGTTCTTGCTAACGTATTTCCAGCGGAGACAGTACCAATACCTGTTTCTCTATTGTCACCGTCTTGAATAGTGTAATAAACAATATCCCCAACAGTGAAGACATCGGAGAAGCGACTAAACCCTGTTTTTTGAGTAAGCGTTACCGTACCTGTACCGGCAGTTGCTGTATCCTCTTTAACCCAATCACCTGCTTTATACATGCATCACCTATTATGCTAAAGTAAAAATACCTGTCCCAGCCCATGTAATAGAAATATCACCAGTTTGTAGACTGATAGCAGTTGTACCATCTCCACCAGCTGTTAAGTCAACAAATGCTAATGCTGTATCTGAAGCATCAGTATCATCATAGATAATACCGTAGCGTATATCAGTTGGGCCTGATGCATCTTGAACCCATGACGGATTTACAGAGCTATCAAAAGTTACTGTTCCAGCAGATTCAACCCAAGTACAGGTTAAGGTTTCCCCACCTGCTGTATAGCTGGTGCCACCAGTAACTTGCGTAAACCCAGTAGCTAAAGCTAAATCTGCCTGAGTAGCTAATAGGCTTGAGTTACTAACTAAAGCAATTTTAAAAACATGTGTGTCTAAATCAAATGTACCATCAGCTAAATACTCCTTAGCTGAGTTAAATACAGTTACGTCACCTTGTGCCATTTTTATTTCTCCTTAAAAATTATACTACATAACATCTACATTTCTATCTTTAGCAGTAACCGCAACATTACGATACGCTAAAATCGTTGGTGTATTGTTACCTCCTTGAATAACTGCTTGCTGCTCAGCAATAAATAATTGCCTGGTAGCTGCGTTAATACTTAGACTTATAACCACAGACGATGTGTTAGCAGTTAAAGTAATACTAGTCGGTACTGTTGTTATACCTTGTATTAGGCTTACATCTGTGTTTTGCCCATTAACGCTGAGGTTACTTGTAGTAGCATTGATATTAGTGTTTGTTATAATTTCAGCACTAAACTCTACAATGCTCAATGAACCTGTAGAACCAATTATATGTTTATTAACTCTAACAGTAGAATTTTGTCCAGCGATACTCAGGTTAGATGTATTGGTAATAATTACCCCATTTGTTTCAACAAAGGCTTGTTGACCACTTAGTAATAGAGTACCCGTTGTTGCTGCTACATGAACATTTCTCTTTACTACTGCACTCTGTTCTGTAATAACTAAACTAGTAGTTGCAGTTGATACCCCTTGAAGTACAACAACTGATGCTTGACTACCTGTTACGTTTAAACTCCCTGTGTTTGCAGCTATAGCAACATCAATACTCACAGCTGCTGATTGTTCAACAAGAACTAAATTTGCTGTACTACTACCTATAACTGATGGGTTTGCAATAGCAGCTTGCTGTTCAGTTATAACTAAGTTATTAGTTGCTGTAATAATATTAACTGGAACATTATTTATTACATTTAGGGCATCACTGTTTAATGCATCAATATTCATTTTATTTCTCGCTACAGGTTAAAACTGCGGTTTTATCCTCAATAATCCCATTAGCGGTTGTTATCCTACATGTAATGTTATATTTCAATCCAGCTGTTCCACCGCTTAACCAAACATAAACAATAGAGTTAGGTACATCAACACTTATCGTACCTACGACTATTGGTGAAGTATCTTCACTAGCATCAAAATCATCTGTAACACTGACAATAACTTCTCTATTAGCTACGTTATCAACTAAAGATGTACCCTCTGCGGCTATCCAATCTGCCCAATTAAATGAATAGGGCAGGTTACTATCAGGGTCTTTACAATCAGGGAAACTAGCAATTCGTGGGCATCCCATTATTTGAACCTCTCTCTAAATTTCTTTACTGCTTTATCAGCGTCTTTAGTAGCTTTTGAGTCACTACCATTTAACTTAAATGATTCAGCGTACATACTAGCCCATAAAGACTCAGCTGTTTCATTGGCTTGTTCTTTATTTTCAGGTGTTTCTAAATTCATGAGCATATAATTAACCTCTTGTCAATTATAGCATGAAATGATTATCCTACAAATACATCAGTGCTATTTCTTATAATCGGCTCCAGAGAATAGCGTAATGCATCAATACAGTTTGAAACAACCACCCCATTGGCAAGAGAAAAACACCCGTCACCGGGAACCGTCACGCAATAAGTTTCTTTTTCTTGCATTCCCTTTTGCTGAACATCCTTTACCGCAATATATTTTTTTGGCGTATTTATTTGATTTAAATATTTCGCCACAGAACTCACATGTTTTTTTAATGTCATCGACTCCTGAATCCCTTCTCCATTTGGATTTACATTTGTTTGAGCAAAATACATTGGTTTTATCGACTTGGGCATAAAATGTTTCTCTGCATTGCTTGCAATTTCTGTATTCCCTGGCAAATAATTTGTCTTTGTGTTTTTGATAATGTTGCTTATGCCATTCGTGGCCATCATTTGATTTATGCCACTCTCTGCATTTGTCTTGATTCTTAGCAAGATTAATTCTTGCAGCGTCCGGATTGTTTGCATGATATAATTTTGTATGATATGCGATATGTTCGCCAGCTGTGAGTATAATAAGATTTTCAATCTCATTATTATCCGCATTATGATCTCGGTGATGAATATGGAATCCTTCTGGTATTTCTCCGTGATGATATTCCCATACTTTTCTATGTATTCTGTCGCATCCGTAATTAGTCCCAAATGAGTAGTATTTTTCTCCTTCATGTTTTGTGTATATTCTTCCATTAAATTCCTGTTTTGTCCCTGAAATAACATTGATTTGCATAATAATTGCCCTTTTAAATCCTTTGCTTGAACCCATTGACCATCTTTAGTCAGGAATTCATGGTCTTCGGTCACGCTTATTATTGTATCATCATCAAGTATTAAATCAAGTAACTTATCGCATCTAACTACCCCACCATTGTAGTAAAACTTATTGCTCCCGTCATAACCTCGTATAAATCCAGTTTTTGGTATCTCATCAAAACGCATTAATTTGTCATTAACAATTACTTCAGTGTCCCCACTAAAACAATGATTGTTAGCATCTATAATTTGGGGAAGTATATCACCAGTTAGCCGGTCAACTTTATAAGAATATAATCGAGTTTCTTTTATCGTTTCTTCGCACCTGGGATGGATAAATATTTTTTTATATGATCGCAAATGTGAAATACCGTCTTCAACACTGCCAGCCCACTTTTTAACTGGCCTGACATTTAACTTGCCTTTATTATTTAAATGGCTTATAGATTCTGGTCTTGCTGAATCTGCTCTGATAGTGTGATTGACTATATCTGGGATTTTCTTAATAAAAAATTCTGTTGTATCATCTAATTCTAATCCAACTTTACCTGCATCATAATCAATATAAAGATTATCATTAAATACCCAACATCTGACCACTGTTGTGGGGTCTTGAGAAAAACCGAAGTCCATTCCATAGTAGGGTCCATCCCAATGATCACTTGATTTAAATTCTTTTATTTCAACTTTACCATGTAGGACTTGAGCATTAGAGTTTTCTAAGTACGCTCCTTCCCAGATATGGCTATAAGTATTAGGATCTAATCTTTCCTGCTCTCTTTTTCGTAGTTTTTCTAACCCTGTAGGAAAAAATGGATTGTCGTACCAATTAACTTCGGCTATAGCTAAATCTTTTGGTGGTTTAATCCTGAATCGTTTATCAACTGGTGACTCTTTTGTTCTAGGGTTCCATATCACCCAGCATTCTGATTTAGGTTGTCTGAAAATAGTTGCTTCTAAATCTAACCATGCTTGCTCTGGTACATCTTCTGCTTCTTCAATAATAGTTAAATCAATATTTGCTAAAGACTTAACTGCTGATGTATTTCTATGTAGGCCTCTAAAAATAAATTCAGTGCCATTAGAACCTCTTAAATAGTCAACTCCAACATTATAATGATCTTTGAGAAAATCATAAGAGTCAATTGCTGCTTTTAATTCAGCATGGAAAGATTCTTTGATTGAAGTCTGGAACTCTCTAACACATAAAATTCTGATAGGTTCAGCGTATCCATGAACAGCTGCCATTAAAGCGAAAGAGAAAGACTTTCCTGAGCCCCTACCACCGAAAGCAGCTCTGTATTGAACATCTCCCCTTGGTATTACTAAAATATCAGATATTTTAGCAGGGAAATCAATCTCGGTCTTTTCTTCCATCGACAGGATTTATTAATATTTGTACAGGTTTTTTAACTTCGACTGATTGATCTATTTCCGTTTTATCTGTCTGATCAAGCCAGTTTTTACCAAGCCAAATAAGCATCGACACATTGCCATCCATAGCAGTGGAATATTGCCTTCTTCTAAGGCTCATCTTGCCGCCAGCGCTCTTTTGCTTGATATACTCCCCAAATTTTATCTTATGATCACGTTTACACGCTCTTTCTAAAGTCTTGTAATCAACACCGAGAATGGCAGCAATTTCCTCTCCAGTACAATGTATCATGCACATATTATCAACCTGCTTCCAATCTGGGTTAAAAATTTTTGGCCCTCGTTTACCCATATAACAATACCTGTAAAATTATTTATTACCATCATTTTAAAATATAGGCAACCTTTTATCAACTTAATTTAATTCATACAAAATTAATAGCTTCGTTAATCACTATTTCTATTGCATCTGTATTAAAACTGGACATTAACTTGTGATGTTCAGTTTTAATTGCTTTACCATAAGGATTAAATTCTGAATGAGTAGGATATTCAGTTAAATATTGTTTGATGCTATATGGATTAGCTTTACATATTGAAAATAACTTATCATAATACGCATCTGATTTTTTATCATTATTAGTAAAGATAACAAATAATCTTCTATCCTTATCTGTGATAGGTGCAGAATCTTTATAATTAGTGGTTATCATATAACTAGCAGTATTGGGTATTAGTCGATAACCTAACCCTTTACGATTTAGTCCATACTCCTCATCTGTAACATAAGCTTTAATATTATTATAGATGTTATATCTACTCTCTCCAGCTATTTTTAATTCAGATAATACGTTAAATCGTGAACCATAAGCCCAATCATTAAAATCTGTCTTAACAACGGTATTACTGACAGATTTCATATTATTTCCCCCAAGTATCTCTCTCATCATTACTTCAAAGAAGGATTTACCATTACCCTCATCCCCTTGTAGCAAGACCGCCCAGTTAACTCGTTTATCAGGTCTAGCAATAATAAAACCTAAAAAATTTAAAAATATATGTCTTTCTTTTTCATCTTGAATAATATATTCACAGTGCTGCTGAAATAATTTTATTGCCTCGTCATAGTCCTTGCCTTTGATAATATTTATTGTCATATCATCCCCCATTATTGAGTCTGGCATTACTGTCTTTAAAACAAATCTTTTTTCTTGGAGACTGCGGTTTACAGCCAATCTTGCCCATATGCTTTATCACGCTATCTGGTGGACAGGTGCAGCCTGGAACCATGTATTTATCCATGCAGTCTTTACCGCTGCAAAAAACATCCCCTGGCTTGGCGTAATACATTAAATATTATTCCTGTGAATATAGTTGTTGTCCAGTATCAGCGTGTTTTTCTCAAGGTAATCCATTCTGGCTTTTACCGCTTCCGCTAAAGTTTCAAATTTACCTATTGTGATTCGCTTGAGTCCGGTGTTTAACACCTTGCCCATTCCTTTTTTATGCTGTATCTCATCGACTATTGCTGTATACATCTTTCCTCCAATTATTCTTTTGTGAACTTCCCATTAATCATAGTGCCTTTGCGGGTCTTTATTTTGTCGTAAGCAACTGTCAAGCATTCATTGACAGTTAAACTTTTGTCAAATAAATAAATAGCATTAATGACAGTTACCAATATATCCCCCAATTCGGAACAGACATCACTGCGGCCTGACATGCCTTTCTTTTGGATTTCTATTTCAACAATGGCCTCTACAACCTCCTCAGCGGTCAGCTTTAATTGTTTAACGGCGGTGGACTTTTCAGGGATGCCTTTATCATCGGCCCATTTTCTAATCAGTATTTCTAAATCTTCTACTTTATTGTTTCCCATTAAATTCTCTCTCAATATCTTTTATAAACTTACTGGTATGGACTTGTGGTAGTTCTTTTTTAAACTCGTCCCACATGGCCATAGCTTTTTCTTTGCCGTATTTTTTTATATCCGCTTTTATCTTTGCCTTATAAACCCTGGCATAGCTTCTAGCCAGGTTCATCAGGCCGCAATACTTCCTTAATAAAAATCTTTACCTTTTCCCATTCGGCATTTGTCAGCCAGAATATCTTTTGACTCCGCCCAATTTTTTTCTGATTTTCTGCGAATTTTCGTTGTCTTTCATTATTTGTCATAACAACCTCTCAAATAAGATTAACAATAACATATTATTATAAATTTACAAGGTAATCCATCGGATAATTTTATTGTTGCTAGGATGGAGTGATTCAGAAATCGTTAAATTTAATGCCTTGGCTCCATTTAATATTTCTTCTTCGGTTGCATTCAATCCTCGCATTTTATTTTTTACTACCCCGATTGATGTCTTTTTGCCGCTAGAAAGGCTTGCCATTTTATCTATGATTATTTTATTCCTATCTGGATCGATTTGATAATCTACATTATCAATGCAAGAATTAAAATACTCATTCATTGTTTTTTTATTCTCATACAAATATTTATAAAGCTTTATCGCTTTATCTTTCTGTAGTTCTATTGTTACTTTTTCCATTTCGTATTCCACTTGATTGAATAAAAATTCATTTTGTTGACTTTATGTACCCTGGTATTGATAATCACATTATCCATACTTCTTGCAATATTTAATATTTTTAACTCTAAGTCGCCATCTATTTTTTTATTTCTAAGCCTATTTTTTATAGTTCCTAATTTTTCAAACTTATTATTGCAGCATCTCATAATTGTTTTTTTTATTAATTCATTTTCATTTATTTTTTTTTCTTCATAAAATTTGGATTTATCTACATCTAAATAATTTGATACAGTGTTAATAAAAAACTCTGTTTTATTTATATCTTCTTTCGCACAAAATATATTGATTTGCTTTTTTAAATCTTCCGGGATCACAAAGGTCATGCTTCTATTCATTTCTTTCTCGCTTAATATTAAATTAATTAGAATAAATCATACATTTTAATTATTCTAATATCAATAGATAAGACAAATGTAGTTATTATAGATTTTAACTATAAAAATAAAGCAAGTTTTGTAAGTGATTGATTTTACAATAGCATAGTTTAGCTTAGTAAATTTATTTTTTTTTGACTATTCTAAAGTGATTTAGAGATAAATTTTATAAATGATTGATTTTATTATATATATATATATATATATATATATATAATAACATAACATAGTAGGTTAGAAGAATAGATATACATATATTTTAAATATTTGATTTAAAATATATGTATAGGGGACTCTATATTTAGTTATGCTTTTGATTTGTAAGGATTTTTTTGTATATGTTAAGCTGCTTAGCTATACTTAGCTATACTTAGCTATACTTAGCTATACTTAGTATGCTAGATAGTGACTTGCAAACGTATTGCAAAATCACTATCTATCACGATATAACATAATTAAATAAAAATCAATAAATTCTTTTATATTTACTGAAGTTTCTTAAAAATATAAAGCTTTCCTTTAAGCTACCATGCGCAGTAGCGTGGGGATAAATGATTTTACGATTGACCTAATGAGGTCTTGGAAAAACAGTTTTGCAATGGGATTAAAATGTCATGTAGAATGGTCATAAATAAGAGTCTTTTAATGTTTATAATCAATGGTTTGGTCGCTTTGATTATAACATAAAAAGAACTCTTATTCTCTTTTATCTTGTTGTTTTTAAAGAAAATATTGCACTTTTTAACTCAGAAAAGTGAATAAAATAAGAACTGAGAATAGTTTTATAAAACTAAAAATCTTGAATATTAGAGATTGCTAATATTCAAGATTTTAATAATCTCCTAGCAGCCCTTGGCAGGGCTGTTTTACCGAACATGGTGCAGTAATATACCGAGCCATCTATAGCTTCATTAATCTGCGGCCGCCCGTCTTGTTCCCATTGAATTTCCCATACGGGCTTTTTCTGAGCTTTGGCTGCTTCTTCTATCTGGGCCTTATATGCTGCGGCCTTTACGGCCTGTTCAGCTTCAAGTTGATACCTTCCAGTGACAGATTTGTCCCTAAAGTAAACAACCCCATCACCAGCAACCCCTTTTTCTTCTCTTATGTCAGCCATCTTATTTCCCCTGTGTTTATTTAATCAGTATGTTTATAATAACATAGTGTTTATAATAATACAACTATTTTATTCATTATTTTTAAAATAAACTCCGAATGCTCCCATGGCTGCCTCCCATCCAAGAGCAACGCAGCAGAACGATCCCATTTTTTGAGCGGCTTCCAGGTATTCTATTTGTTCCTCTCCAATTCTGCATAAAGTATGATCCTGCCTTTTTAATTCACATAGAAACGTAGCTTTCCCAGGGATCACTATATCTGGAACTCCCTTTGTCAGTCCTTCAGCCTTGTGAAAAGATGCCTGTTTATAACTTCTTTTGGATTCGTTTCGCTGGTGAAAGGCTATTCTTCCATAGGTAGCAGGGAAAATAGATCTAATCATATTAAAAAAAGTCATCTGCTCTTGCGATTCAGTGGGGCAATTCTTATTCCTGTATTTTGTATCTCCGTAAACTTTGATATTACTCAGCTTTTTTAAGTTCATCTTTCGGCCTGTTAAATCCATATATTTCAAAAAAACCAGATTGTTTTTTCTGGTATGTGACTGTATTAATATTGGTTAAATTTTCAGCAATATAATTTATATCATAGTCTTCAAATAGATCATGCCACTTCTGTTTATAAGAGGGCGTATGATAGCTTTTAAACTTCCGGTATGGAGTTATCCATTCAATCATTAAGGTTTCATTGCCTTTCATGCTCAGTTTTTTAGATATAGTAAATTTTATTACTTCATCAGTTTGTAAATTATAGGCGCCTGCTTTAAATTTAGTAAAGTCCAGTGTTAGTTTTTCATTCGGATCAATCATTTCATTGCCGCAATGGACACAATGCCTGGCTGTTATATCGTTTGGCATTTCGCACTCATGGCATTCCTTTGTATTCCATCGTTGCGGGCATTGCTTAAACTCTTTATTTACTTCTATATAATTTTGACATCTTCTCCCGTGATGCACTGTTATTTTATCGCCGTTATCGTCTGTTATTTCATTGTCATTTAGATCAACCAGGTATCCGTATTCGTTATATTTTAAATCATCTATATCTTTAACTGGCACAACATTATTTATTTGCTCACAAGTTTCGCACAGGATCTGGAATCGCTCGCCGCTGCCAGGTTGATGAACAGTTAAATCGGGATTAAATATATCTCCATCGGGGCTGTGTCTTTTTATATTTTCTGCGTAATCCAATATTAAACAATCATCTTTACCATCGGAAAGTCTTAATCCCCTGCCTATGATCTGCTGGAACAACCCTGGGCTTTCAGTTGCTCTTAATACGGCAACAACATCAATATGAGGCGCATCAAATCCAGTCGTTAAAACTGCTACATTAACAAGGTATTTAATCTCTTTTGCTTTAAATCTTTTTAATAATAACTCTCTGTCTGCTTTTTTTGTTTTCCCGGTCACTATAGCAGACAGTTGAGGCGGAAGACTCTCCATTGCTTCATTTGCGTGTTGGATTGTTGCACAAAATATAAGCACTCCATTTCTATTACAGGACCTATCTATAATATCCGATATTATTTGTGACGTTAATCTCCCCTGGCCTATAAATGCTTTGTCGATAGATTTTGAGTCGAACTTTCCCATACTATTTAATTTCAACTCGCTAGTATCATAATGATCTTTAACGTCCTCAACCGTTGGGGCGGTTAAATAGTTTTTATTAATTAACTCATCTGCCGTTATTCTATAAACTAATTTTTTAAAATAAGGATCGATAGAGTTTTCTGCAGTATTTAATTTGCCATCTGGCCATTCTAAAAACATATACCCTTTTTTAGTTCTGTATGGAGTTGCTGTCATTCCTATAACTCTTAGATTTTTATTGTTATCTGCCAGGGTTGATACAATGGATTTAATTGTATTGCCCATATTATGACATTCGTCAATGATTACAGCAGAAACTTTACCAATGAATCTTTTAATGTTATTGTTAAGAGTAACTGGAGTGGCAAATACAACAGGATAGCGCATACATTTTGATCCTGCCGATGCTGAATATATGCTTGCTTTCTCTCCAATAGCTATGTATTTCTGATAATTTTGCTCCACCAATTCTTTACTTGGGGCTAGGCAGATTATTTTTTTACTACTTCGATTAGCGATGAAATGAGACACATGAGCAATTATATGGCTCTTTCCCGCGCCAGTTGCCGCCTCAATCATAATCTTGTCAGTAGACTTTTTTATGCTGTTGATTATAGATTGATAGGCGGCTTGCTGGTAGTCTCTGAGCATTTTAAATCCTAATTCCGACAATAGCACCTTTGATATTGTCGCCTTCAAACGGACACGGAGCAGGAAATGTCGATAAATCTATGGAGTGGGCAACACTAGCTATATTGATTAAATAATCAGAATTAAAGCAGCACTCGGGAAGATTAACACCTTCTATTTTTGTTGATCCATCCCTTGTTTCTAAATTATCGCCAATAACGACTGTTTTATCGTCTGAACACATAGAGTTAATTGTTTTAAGATCATCAATAAAACTTTCAATAACAGTTGGATTTTCAATATCACTTATAATTCTATCAACATCAGGATAAGGTGATGATATTTTTTTAGTGAACATCCTTCCTCCGTTAAAAATAAACTCCACTGAATTTTCAGCAACCGATAATTTGCTACACTCTAATTTTGCAGAAGACAGTTTTATGATTGATTTAGTTGGGATATTTGAAGCATCCATAACTGGCAGTTCTATCGTTTTCTTAACAGCCACATGGCCATTAGTCGCTACAATTGCATTATCATGGATTAAAACTCCTTGCATAAACAACCTAACATCATCCGGATCAGTAAATTTAGATAGATCTTTTAAATCCTCAAGTATGTTAGCTTCATATTCTGAATATGCTTCCATCTGCTCAAAATATGGGTAGCTATCCAATGGCATTGTATCTATTTTAGATCTAATTCTGCCTGACTTAACTTCCAGTTTTCCATTTTTTAATGTCAGTTTCAATTTATCAGGATCGCACTTTGAAACGACCTGGTTTAATTTTGCAGCATTGCAGCAGAAGTTAAAATCTGAATCCACTTGTAAAGTGATCCCACATACCAGATCATGGCTTTGCATCAGCCCATCGTTAACATAGATATTACTGGCAGCGTTGTTTTTGTCTTTATGTGCAAATTTAGCAGCTAATTTAATTTGATTTATCATTTTTCAGTCCTAGCGGTCTTTCCTAATCCTGTATCTGCAAATATGGCGGCTCTGCCTTTCCTGAAACGACATCATCAAATGATTTTTTATTTAGAAACTCTTGATAGTTTTTAAAGTCCATATTTATTCCCGTATTTTTTTTTGCTTTTGTTTTTCATTTATTAAAGATTGTCTTTTCATGACTATGCGCGCCGATTCCAATTCATTGTTTTTTGATTCATTAATCGGTTGATTTTTACTTAATTTCAAAGCACGCTTTAATTTTTTATCAGCGGAGTTCATGTAAGATTCTATATACTTGGCGTTTTCACTCGGCAATAAAATTTTGTAATCACCTTTATATTGAGTGAACGCTTTACCTTCATCGAGTAGGATATTTCTTACATAATCAGTAACAGAAAGCATCCGTAAGTCAATATCTTTAAACTCTTGATGCGTTCCAACTTCCGGATATTCCACTCCTATAACACCGTGGATTTCCAGAGCTGGAATTACAGATCCATAATCTGTCAGCCCTTTTGATCTGAGATAGGCTAGTAATTCCTTGCCTATCTGTGTTGATGATTTATTTTCCATTTTTTTATTTACACCTTTTAAAATTGTTTATAAAAGTCGTTTCTTTGCTTTGATCTACTCTGCCTTGCATTGCCTTGCATTGCCCTGCCTTGCTTTGCCTTGCTCTGAAGTTTAAAAAACTTCGCTTAACCAACTATTGCTAATTGGCTAAACGCTGTTCTTTGAAATGCCATGCATTGCAATGCCTTGCTTTGCCCTGCCTTGCCATGCTCTGAAGTTTAAAAAACTTCGCTTAACCAACTATTGCTAATTGGCTAAACGCTGTTCTTTGAAATGCCTTGCCATGCATTGCCTTGCGCTGCCTTGCC
>JGI11705J14877_10000278_pt1 | contig 32513 bp, 29 predicted proteins | sample Etolaghawater15m_FD_14877 | JGI IMG/M metagenome (IMG submission 14877) | reverse complement strand
AATCCTGCCTTTGCCGAAGATCTTATGCTGTATAGTATCTCCTTTATTCAAGGACGTATTGTTTTTCGGACCGGAGCTTTTTGAAGCTGCGGATGGTCTGCCGGATACGGGGCGTTGTACTGGGGATTCAGGACTGTTCTGCTTTCTGTTTATCGAAAAAGCAGGGGATGTTGACGGCCCTGTGCTGTCCCAGCCGGGTTGCGAGTAGTATCCGCCTCTGTCGATATGGGCTCTGCTGCTACGGCTGCCGTCCCCGGAGGCACTGTGCATTTCAATACAGTCTGACGGTATCTCGTCGATAAAGGAACTGATACTCTGTACTTGTCGGAAACCGAATTTCATACGGGTTCCTGCTGAAGTGAGCCAGCATTTTTTCATGGCGCGGGTGATGCCGACATAGAGCAGTCTGCGTTCCTCTTCAAATTCAGAGCGTTCCTGCCGGGCCCTTTCGAGGGGAAACAGACCCTCCTCAAGGCCGGCGATAAAAACATTGGGAAATTCCAGGCCCTTGGCGCTGTGCAGGGTCATAAGAACGGTGGATTCGCTGCGGTCACTGTATTGATCAATATCCGTTAAGAGGCTGATTTCCTGCAGGTAATCGGCCAGCGAAGCATCTGGATGCTCTTCCTCGTACTGAGTGATGGCATTCACAAATTCATTCATGTTCTCGATGCGCTCTCTTTCCTGAATTCCTGCATCTTCGGACTCATACTGGGCAATGAGGCCTGTCCTGTCCAACAGCTGGTTAACAAACTGTCCCAAAGGAAGTTCCGAAGAAAGATCCTTCAATTCAGTGAGCAGTTTCAGAAACTGGGAAACCTTTTTTGCCGCCGCACCCAGGCCGGCATCGACGGGGTACTGCAGACTTTCATAGAGGCTGCGCTTTGTNTCTGAAGCAAAGGTGCTGAGGCGCTCGATGGATGTTTTTCCGATCTTTCTGGCGGGAGTATTGATGATGCGCTGGAGAGATGTGCTGTCCTGAGGATTGACAAGCACACGGAGATAGGCCAGCATATCCTTGATCTCTTTCCGTTCATAGAAACGTATGCCGCCGATGATGGTATAAGGCACGAGAAGATTCCTGAGGGCTTCCTCGAGTGCGCGGCTCTGGGCATTTGTACGGTAAAGGATGGCGAACTCGTTGGCTTTGCGTCCTCTGCTGATCTCGTTTCGGATCTCTGAGGCGATGAACTGCCCTTCCTTCAGATCGTTTTCCAGAACATGCAGCTGAAGTTTTTCACCGATGACGTTCTCTGTCCAGATTTCCTTGGGATGCCGGTAGCTATTCATTTTAACAAGACCTGCAGCAGCTTTCAGAATCGTCTGGGTGCTGCGGTAGTTCTGCTCCAGCTTGATGATGGTCGGGTTTGAGAACTTTTTTTCAAATTCAAGGATATTTCTGATATCTGCCCCGCGCCAGCTGTAAATGGACTGATCATCATCCCCGACAACACAGATATTCTGATGCCGTTCGCTCAGATAGTTGAGAAAGAGAAACTGAACAAGATTGGTGTCCTGATACTCATCCACCAGAATATAGTCCCAGCGATACTGGTATCTGGAGAGGACGCTGCTGTCCATTCGGAAGAGTCGGATCGGTTCGATGAGAAGATCGTCAAAATCAAAGGCATTGTTCTGTTTGAGCAGGAGTTGATAGCGTTTGTAGATATCCAGACGTTCCTTTGCCATAAAGGATGAATCTGATTCCAGTTCCTCACTGTCGGGCAGCATCAGATTCTGTTTACAGGAACTGATGAAGGCCCGGACGCTTCCGGGATTGATGGTGTCCTTAGAATAGGACAGCTGTTTCATGGCTTCCCTGACCACTGCCTGACTGTCGTCAGTGTCATAGATCGTGAAATTCCGTCCCATACCCAGTTTTTCCGCTTCGTATCGCAGGAGTCTGGCATTGATACTGTGGAAGGTTCCCATATTGACGAATTCGGCCTGGGCGCCAAGGAGTCTGGACAGCCTTTCTCTCATTTCAGATGCGGCCTTATTGGTAAAGGTCACTGCGAGAATACGATCGGGAGTTGTCAGGCGCTGCTCCAGAATATAGGCGATTCTGTGGGTAAGAACCCTGGTTTTACCGCTGCCTGCACCGGCGAACACCAGCAGAGGGCCCTGGGTATGGACCACGGCCTCGTACTGTTTTCTATTGAGGTTCTCAAGAATGGAGCTCTGTGTCATCGTCCGCTGTTCCTTCGCTGTTCATAAAAGACCCTGCGGCGGACTTTCTGAAACTCGGCTTTTGCTTTATTGTGTTCTGAAAGGGTTCGGGAGAAAGTATGGTAGCCGTCACCAGAGGCCACAAAATAGAGATAATCTTCCGGTCCGGGATGGCAGGCGGCCAGAATGGCTTTGATTCCGGGGCTGTTGATGGGACCTGGAGGGAGGCCGTATCGCCGGTAGGTGTTATAGGGAGATTCTATCTCCAGGTGACGGTGTCTGAGGCGAATATCGGGTCCGGGTATGATATACTGAATGGTGGGGTCTGCCTGAAGCATCATCCTCTTGCGGATTCTGTTCCAGTAGACGGCGGAGACGGTGGGCATTTCAGAACTGAAGATGACCTCACCCTGTATAATACTGGCCATAGTGAGGAGATAATTGACAGACAGTCCGAGAGAATCTGCCGCTTCAGGAATGCGATTGTTTTTCAGCACTTTGCGGAACTGAGCCGTCATGCGTCGCACCACAGCTTCAGCATCGATATTCTCATAGACATTATAAGTATCGGGATAAAGACATCCTTCCAGGTCTGTCAGCCCCCAGTTTTCCGGTATGAACTGTTTTACAGAATCTTTCAGTGCCAGAATATCTTCAGCGGGAATATTCAGCTGCTTCTGCAGATGAGCCGCAATCTCCGCATATTCCATACCCTCCGGGACAGTGAATTTCCGTTCGCTGGGTTTAGCGTTTCCCAGAACGGTGAGAAGCTGAAAATAGTTCTCACCTCCATGAATCCGGAAATTCCCGGCCTGCAGACTATTGAGTCTTCCCATGGCGCGGGCGGTGAGGTAGAAATGTCTGCGGCTGTTTATCAGACCATGCTGCTGCAGGGAGTCCGTAATGTCAAGGAATGTGGCACCGCGGGGAATACTCAGTTCGGTAACGGGGAGGCGGGGGAGGTAGTTGGCTGGTGTAAAAAGATACAGATAGGAAAGGGAAAGCAGAAGGGCGGCAGTGATAACAAGGAGCAGTGAAATACTGAACAGAAGATTCTGTAGTTTAAGTTTCATGGAAACCGCTTTTTAAATGAATCAGTATCAATACCGGTAGTGATCGGGTTTGTAGGGGCCTTCTGATTTCACGCCGATATAATCTGCCTGATCTTCAGTCAGGGAGGTCAGTTTGACACCGAGTTTTGCCAGATGGAGACGGGCGACTTCCTCATCCAGCTCTTTGGGCAGCCGGTACACACCGAGTTCAGGTGTGTTTTTCCAGAGTTCGATCTGGGCAAGAACCTGGTTTGTGAAAGAATTGCTCATAACAAAGGATGGATGTCCCGTGGCATTTCCGAGGTTGACGAGACGTCCTTCACTTAGCAGGATGATGGAGTGACCGTCGGGAAAGATGAATTTGTCAACCTGATCTTTGATGTTGACCCTGTCAATCTTATCGGTGTAGAGCCGGTTGACCTGTATCTCATTGTCAAAGTGGCCGATATTGCAGACAATGGCCTGGTCCTTCATGGAGCTCATGTGATCAAAGGTGATGACATCCTTGTTGCCGGTGGCGGTGACAAAAATATCTGCCTTGCTGACGGCATCTTCTACGGTTGTGACCTCAAAACCTTCCATTGCGGCCTGCAGTGCACAGATCGGATCGATCTCGGTCACCAGGACTCTTGCGCCGAACCCGCGCATGGACTGGGCACAGCCTTTGCCGACATCCCCGTAGCCGCAGACCAGGACGACCTTGCCGGCTACCATGACATCGGTTCCGCGCTTAATACCGTCGGCCAGACTTTCGCGGCAGCCGTAGAGGTTGTCAAATTTGGATTTTGTCACACTGTCATTCACATTGATGGCAGGGAAGAGGAGTTCCTTTTTCTCCAGCATCTGATACAGTCTGTGCACGCCTGTGGTGGTTTCCTCGCTCACGCCTTTGATCTTCTCTGCCACCTTCTGCCAGCGTTGAGGATATTTTTCCATGTCTTCAAGAATACTCTGCTGCAGCAGTCGGAATTCCTCATTGTCGCTGCTGATCACCGGCAGAGTTCCCTTTTCGGAATACAGTTTCTCCAGACGAAGGCCTTCATGCACCATCAGTGTGGCGTCGCCGCCGTCATCCACGATCAGGTCCGGGCCGACTTCGGCGTCGAAGAGCAGAGCCTGTTTGGTACACCACCAGTAGTCCGCCAGACTTTCGCCCTTCCAGGCAAACACGGGCACATCGGCTGCGACGATCGCTGCAGCGGCATGATCCTGGGTTGAAAAAATATTGCAGCTTGCCCAGCGGACAGAGGCTCCGAGTGCTGTGAGCGTCTCAATGAGAACGGCTGTCTGTATGGTCATGTGCAGAGAGCCGGTGATCTTTGTTCCGGCCAGAGGTTTTTCAGAACCGTATTTTTCGCGCAGAGCCATCAGACCCGGCATTTCCAGTTCGGAAATCTGAATCTCCTTGCGTCCGAATTCCGCCAGGGAAAGGTCAGCGATCTTGTATTGTGAAGCGGTCATTATATCTCCTTGAATGTGAGTTTTGGATTATCTTCCTGAGTAATACTGAATCAGAACAATGGCATTAAAAAGGCTCAGTACCGCCTGAACATTGCCCATGCTGATCCTGATACCTTTCCAGAAGCGTGGGGACACGATAATAGTATCTCCGGGCCGGATCTCGGGCAGGTTCTTCTTGTCACCGGAGACCAGATAGGCCTCCACATCTATTTTAACCATCGGTGTGCTTTCCCCTTCCAGCATTTTCGCGCGTATCAGCCGCACATCTGTGAGTTTGGCCATGTCAGTGGGACCGCCGGCATAGGAGATCGCAGCCAGGAAATCAGAACCGCTGGGAACATCATAGACGCCGGGACGGGCGACCTCACCCCAGATCTGTACCGGAAAGGTGACGACACTCTTTCCGCTCTGTATGGTTGCTGTGCCTGATCCGGTGTTGAATCCCTGTGCCCAGGATATATTTACGACCAACATGATCAGGAGCACACTGTAATTAATTTTTTTCATTTCATTCCTTTATCTTGAATTCCATCCACTGCGAAAGAGACCCTTCACTGCTGATCCCATCCGCATCCACAGCCCCCGATGCATACACTCTCCAGCGATAAGTGCTGAGGGCTGAAAGGTCTTTCTCCAGCGCGTTTCCGTCGTTGTTGTACGTGAGTGACTGGGCACTTCCGTCATAGGCTGTCCTTGAAACGCCGCGGGTCCAAATTAATTGATTTTTTGTGACATTTTCAACCTGTATGATAAAATAGTCGACAGCATACCTGAAGTCGGCACTGTATTTCCATTCGAAGGACAGGGGCAGAGGGACCGTTTCAGCACCTGAGGGCGAGACCGGAAAGGGTTTGACAGCCAGTCTGTAGCGCACCGTATCACCGGGCGCGCTCAGGTTTTCCGCATCATCCCGCGCTCTGATGAAATAATAATGCATCTCCCCGAGCAGTACGGAGTGATCAACATATTCCGTATCTGATATATTCGGATTGAAGGAATAGAGAAAATGAGTATCCAGGAGCGTAAATTCCAGCTGAGAGATATCCCTCAGAGTATCGATGCCTCTATAAATGACATAGGAGGAGAGGTCCGCATCGCGGCCTCGAAACCACTGCAGTCTGAGGGCATTGAAATCCCCGAGGGGTCCGATACCCTTCTCCAGATCGTCCAGTCCCTGTTCCCTGGGAACCATCCTCGGTGCTCCGGGGTGCACAGCGTCCTCGACCTCGGTACAGCTGCCGAGCACTGACAGCAGTAAAAGCAGATAAGGCATGAAAAGCAGTAAAGACTGAGAATGCAGCCCTCTCCCGAAAAATTTCTGAAACCTCATTTCCTATCCTCCCGCCATGGGCTGACATAGAGTGACACACGGTGACTGGGGTCCAGATCATGGTGCCGGAAGGCGTAATCCGCCTTCATTTCCCAGTGTCCCGCCTGAAGACGAAATCCTGCGCCCAGCGTCATACTGCTGCGGTCCAGTCCGCTGCGTACAAAGATCTTCTCGTAGAAGGCAAGCTCAATGCCTGCATGCTCTCCATCTCCGGACATATTGCTCAGATCATAGGCTGCGGTCATGCGGACCGGCAGACCCGGAAGCGGCTGNTCCAGTGCAATTCCCTGATGAAAGGCCATCCTGATCAGGTCAACATGACCCGTATCCCAGTATAGACCGGATACATAGACATCCTGCAGTGAAAAGCCCAGAGTGATTGTACCCAGATTACGGATATAGAACACTTCATTTCCGGGAATCAGGATCTTCAGACCCAGGTCCACCCCGAGGCCCTGGGCACTGTGGTCCAGAACCTGCTTACTGAGATATTTGAAGTTTGCAGCCACGGGGATACGAAGATGGATCGGATCGTAGGCCCAGCCGGGGCGGGGTGAAAAACGCAGCATCCGGCCAAATGATATGAACAGGACGTCCTCCCGGTCGCTGAACATGCCCCAGTCTCCTCCTCCGAGCTCCCTCAGATACGTCCTTCTCTCCAGAAAATTCATGCTGTCAGACAGATCCGGCCGCAGTGGAATGTCATTGACNCCGCTTCGAAACCAGCTGAAGGACAGCTGACGTGATGCCTGCAGCGGTATAGAAAAACCGAGACCGTGGTGAAAGGCCATTCCGAACATATCTGCGTATTGAAACAGATATTCCCGCTTTCCCGATTCCACCGAGCCCGCAGGATTGCCNGCCACCGAGGACAGACCGCTGAGTTGTGTGAGAGTGACCCGCCCCATGGCCATAGATGCCGCAGGAATGCTCGTCTGAAGAAAAGCATCTGAATATTCTCCGCCGTTGAGACTGAAGGCTGCCGTCAGTAAAATCAGAAATTTTCTCATCGTATCTTCACCGCCTTCCCCCGCTTTTTCAGTGTGAGAGAGCGGCTTTTTGCCTCGAGCAGGTAAAAATAAACCCCATTGGCCACAAAATTTCCACTGTCGTCCCGTCCATCCCAGAGCACTTCATGATATCCGATGTCGTACATGGGAATATCACTTTCGGCATTCATGCTGTCAATGGTCTTTACCCGGGTACCGGAGAGACTGTAGATACGGATGCTGCAGTCATCAAACTGATCTGTCAGTTCATAAATAAACAGGGTCCTCGCCTTAAAAGGATTCGGGAAATTGCCATAATCAATAATTCGGGTGCTGCCGCTGTTGATCAGTGTGTAGACAAGACTGCTGTCCGTATTGCCGGCGTGATCCGACGTGATCACCTGAAAACTGTGTTCGCCCGCTTCACTCTCAATGCTGAACTGCAGTCCGCGCAGTGCCGGGCTGCTGTGATTGATCATAAGCGCCGGAAGCTCTGTCTCCGCCCCGTCGAAAAGAATCCGTGTCAGATCTGAACGCGGATGAACGGCCACGTCATCGCTGATTAGGATGTTAAACTGAGAATTTTCAGTAATATAGGCCCTGTCCAGCAGGGAGCGGTTATTGAGGATGAGGCTGATCTGCGGTTTTTCCTGGTCGAGGACCTTTGCGGCGAGGATATAGCCGTCCTGTTCAATCCGGTGTCGAAGGTCTGTACTGCTCTCTGTGGGAAGAAACCAGCCCCGGTCAAGGTCTCGACTGACATGGTACAGTCTCAACGGCGGGTTAAGCGGGCCGGCGGTTGTGATATAGCTGAGGGCAGTATTTGACAGGATCCTGTATTCCATCACGGTGCTGTCAGCGGCCTCAATTCCCAGATGAGTCAGATCCTGCTCCAGAATGGCTGCGCGGATAAAAAAGACGGCATCAGAGTCCGGGCTTCCGTCTGTGCTGACACTGCCGTAAAAGCTGTGATCCAGCGGCAGAGGAGTCTTCAGCTGGGATAACAGGCCGGCATCAGAGAACAAGTCTGCACTGAAAAGATTGTTGGTATTCTCGGTTTCGGACAGTGACGGAGCGTGGATCTCCGCCTGAAACAGGTGCTGACCGTAGGGTCCGCGATAGGGCAGACTGTGACCGGAGATGCCTGGCTGCAGCAAAAGTGTATCTGAGAAAAGGAGAATGCTGTCGGCAGAGAGGCTGAACAGAGCGCTCAGCAGCTCATCGGAGTTCTGGGAGACCTGCAGCTGCAGCGAATCCCCGTCCAGGGAGAAGGAGAGCAGGACCAGGTCTGTCTCCTCGGCAGTACGGAGAATGGAAAAATCAGAATAACTCAGTTCGCCCAGCCCGTCTTCAGCTGAGACCCTCAGTGTTCTGCTCTGGCCGGCTGCCCAGGGCAGGGGAGGACTGATGTAGCTGTCGTCTCCCGCACTCTGCATGGACCAGCTGCTGCCGTCGGCGGCATGCAGAGTAACCGCGCTGATGCCGTCACGGTCCGATGCTCTGCAGATCACCGACTTTGCTTCACCGGGCAGGGGAGACGCTAGTCCTTCAAAAGCCGGTGCTGTAAGCATGGAAGTGCTGAGACTGATATCCGCGGTGAAACTCTCCTGATACCCGGTGTTCCGATTCCAGGCGCTGAGCTGTATCAATCCTCTGCCTGCGTCGGTTTCCGGTATACTGATGGTGAAAGGACTGACTGACGAGGAGATATTCTGCTGCTGCAGCAGTGGATAACGCGCATCATTTCCCTGAACCACCGTCAGATCCCACTGAACACTGTCGGCCTCCACAGGCAGAGTCAATTCAATGGAGCTCCCGGGCAGGGGATTGCTTTCAGAAAGGATCAGGTNCTCAGGTTCCCGGTCGAATGGAAGGGTCAGGCTGGGATCTCCGAGATAGTTGTACTGATAGAACATTGTGCCCCTGTGGGTGGCGTATCCCAGATCCATATAATAGAGGTGACGTCCCAGGCGCAGCGCCTCACCGATACTCAGTCCCGGTCTGAAGAGATAGCGGTACACGCTCTGTGTCAGCAGATAATCATTCTGTATCCATCCCAAACCTGTGCTGCCGAGAAAACCGATGCTGCCGCCGGGATGCAGGATCATGCTTTCCCCCAGACCCCGTTCTGTCTCAAAAGTGGCGGTGAAGCAGGTCATGGAATTGACGAAGGCCGGCCTGCTGAGATTTGTCAGCAGGTCGATATGCTCCAGTGTGAAAAGGGAACGGTCAGTCCAGACCGCACCGCCACCGTGGCCCAGAAAATTCACGAGCAGCCGCCCCTGATTGATCATGTCCGCCAGGGTTTGGGTATTTCCGAAAAAGTCCCCGCTTTCCGCCCCGGGATTGATGTAGATCCTGTCGGTCATCAGTTGTGCTGGAAGCAGCTGATTGATAATCTGCTCACTCTGGTATTTAAAATCGTCTTCATAGCCGGCGATCATAGTGATCCTGTTCCGCCAGGGGCCGGGAAGGGGATCCGCTTCGTAGCTAAGGGTTTTTGATAGCCAGTTCTGAAGTTCTTCCTCTGTTTCAGCCGGAATCCTGCCGACCATCAGGTCCTCAAAATGGTCATCATTCAGGTCACCGTACCAGACGTCGGTGATGCAGGCACCGTAGCGGTAGGTCTGATAATATCTGACCGGCAGAGAGCTGCTGTCCCTGAAACTCAGCCTGCTGCCGTTCTGTGCATCGCCTACTAGCAGGACATACTCCGGTCTGTGATCCCAGCGGTTAAATGCCCATTTCAGGAAATCCTTCAGGGCAAAAGGTGTGGGCTGCCCGGCAGCAAAGCGTTCGTAGATCTCTGCCGAGGAGATCAGTACAGGTTCATAGCCTGCCTCTCTCTTGAATTCAGTGAATTCAGACAGTGCTTCATGAAAATGCTCCGCTGCAATGATGACAAAATCTCCTTCACTGCCACCGAAGGGAAGGGCTGCTCGCTCTCTGTAAATCAGCGTATCCGGCTGCAGCATGGATTCAGCTGTCACTGCGATATAGTGATTCTCACCGTAGCGGTCGTCTGTCTGAAATAATAGACTGTAATTGTTGTCAGCCTCATTGAAATATACAATATGGTCCCGCAGCCAGCTTCGGCTGTTTTTCACAACGGTGATGTCGGGGGAACTGAAGTTGGCGATATCAAATACATAAGATCCGGGTCCCATGGTTTCAGCTGCCCTGAAACGGATCATATCCTCCTGTGCGCGGTAGAGTCTGTCATATTCGACTCTTATCCAGTCAAGATAGCTCTGATCATAGTACTGCGTGATCGTGGGATCTCCGCTGAGGACGATCTGCAGGGTGTTCTCACCGTGCACGAGAGAGCTGTGACTGTAATTGTTATTAACATTGTCGATGATCTGGGCTGTCTGACCTTTCCAGAATCCCTGGGAAACATAGATTCCATTCATCAGCAATGTGAGGTAGTGGTCTTCACTGCTGCCGTAGCTGATGCCCTGAAAACGGGCACTGATCCTCACGGAGCGCTGACTCGGAGCTGGATGATAGAGCTCAAAAGAATATTCTGCACTGCTTCCGGCGGAGATGGGCGAACCGTAAAACCAGTGTTCTGAAGCATCACTCCAGGTGTCGTAAACCGTTGCCCCGAGTTTATGGAAACTGACATCCTCCTCAACATGCAGCGTCTGTCTGTAGCTTCGTGGACGGTAGTCGGCATCGCTGCCGAGGCCTGCACTCTCCTGCAGCATGCGCAGTCCGGACCCCTCATCCCAGCTGAGAATAAGGGACATTTCTTTACTGTATGGCATATCCCTGCGGCCTGTGCGCCCATCTACCAGACTGTCGATGACAAACTCTATGCTGGAAGCATTGTCGAAAGATTCGATTCCTGAGCGGACGAGGCAGGGGATTTCCCCTGCGGCAGCTCTCAGCTTGAGCTGCACCGGATTGATACTGCTTAAGTCTGCTCCGGCTTTTCTTAGCTGCAGACCGCTGATCCGGTAATAGCCCGGTCTAGAGGCGTAGACCACAATGTAGGCCGGTGGAAGATCCGGCGAAGCTGTCCTGGACAGACTGAGATATTCAACTGATTCAAATTCCCTGGGCAGACCTTTTGCGCCCTGTATCCGGAATTCAGCCGCTGTAATGACACGCAGAGCGCCGTTCTCCTGATAGGTGATGGGCTTGAAGTGGAAGCTGCTCGAGCTGCCGCGTTCCTCCAGAGCCAGAGCGGAGACCGCGCTGCTCACTGAGCTGTAGACAGATTCTGAATTGTCAGCTTTTTCGTCTGCTTCAGTCTCAGCAACTGCTCTGCCGTGGCTGTCTCTTTCCACAAGTGCTGCAATTCCGGGTTCGGGATAGATCAGAGTATCCTGCATACTGAGGATCTGCAGCTGAAGATCAGATCTGGAGTCTTGAAAATATCGGATATAGACCGGAAGAAGTCCCTCCGCTGCGGCACTCTGGATAAAACCCGGCTGCGAAATTTCCAGACGGCCGTTTTCAATGGATTCAATATCCTCCTGGCTGAGCCTGAAGCTGAAGAATCGGGTGTGCAGGTCAAGTGTCTCAGTCAGATCCGCCGAGAGTACAATTACAGGGGTCAGAATGAATATCAGTAAGCTTTTATACATCCCTGCCGGACAGATATTTATACAGTTCTGTTCTCAGGGACGGTTCATTTATACCTCTGCTGAGAACGCCGTTTATCGCGGTACTCACTTTGCCGCTTTCCTCGCTGATTATGATGATCAGGGCATCGCTTTCCTCTGAAAGCCCCAGTGCCGCCAGATGCCGGGTGCCGATAGTGGGATCGACATCCACTGTTTCTGATAGGGGCAGAATGCATTTTGCAGCGATGATCTTATCCTGATAGATGACAATAGCCCCGTCATGGAGGGGGCTGGATACGTTGAAAATGGAAGAGATAAGCTGGTTGCTGAGCTGTCCGTTGATGGCAACGCCTTTTTCAATGATGACCTTGAGACCCAGATCACGCATGACGACGATGAGAGCGCCTACACGTTTGCGACTGAGTTCAAATACACTGTATATCAGCTCTTCCGAGGCATTGGAGCCGGGGTCGTTCATGAATTTCCGGATCACGGGATTCTGGCCGATATACATCAGGATGCGCCGCAGTTCAGGCTGGAACACAATGGCGAACAGGATAACCCAAACCGTCTGAAAGCTGCCGATGAGCCAGGCGAGGGCCCTGAGATTCAGAACCTGTGCTATCACACCGGCGAGGAGCAGTACGATCATGCCGAGGAGCATCTGGGATGCACGGCTGTTGCGGAACAGAGAATAGATCCCGTAGATAATGGACGTTACAAATATGATGTCGATCATATCTAGAAGCGTCACGGGGATAAAATCGATATTGAAGAGCTCAAGCATAGTTCTAATCCCTCAGTCTTTCTGCCACATTCAGCACCTTTCGGCAGGACCTCACATCATGGACCCGGAAAATATGGGCGCCTTTCTGGCAGGCGATGGCCACCGCGGCAAGGCTGCCCTCCAATCTGTCGGTTACCGGGCTGCCGTCAATCTTTTCAATGAAGGATTTTCTGCTGACACCGATGAGAAGAGCTTTGCCGATGCTGAGGTAGAGATGGAGAGAGCGGAGAATATCCAGATTGTGCTCAAGAGTCTTGCCGAATCCTATACCCGGATCCACTGCAATGGCATCAGGTGATATACCTGCTCTTTCGGCTGCTTCGACAGTGTCCGACAGAAAGCGGATGATCTCAGCGTGCAGGTCATCATACTGCGGATTCCTCTGCATGTCCCTCGGACGGCCCTGCATGTGCATTAGAACAGCAGATGCACCGTTTTCCGCCACGGCTGCGGCCATAGCAGGGTCATGTCGGAACCCGCTGATATCATTCAGAATATGGGCACCGGCTGTGAAGGCTTCCTTTGCCACAGGTGATTTTACAGTGTCAATACTGATGCAGGGGACAAAGTTTTTCAGCGCCTCAATAACGGGGATTGTGCGGTCAAGTTCCTCCTGTTCGGAGATCCCCGCTGCACCGGGCCTGCTGCTTTCACCTCCGACATCGATAATATCGGCACCTTCAGCAAGCATTTCCTCTGCACGGTGCAGGGCCGCTTCTGTGCCCAGGAAACGGCCGCCGTCACTGAAACTGTCAGGAGTGACATTCAGTACGCCCATGACCAGAGTTCTGCGGTCTTTCAGCAGATCCCTGCCATTGACAGTGAATCTCATTTCGGCCTCCGTTCCGTCCGGGAAATCAGCGCATTTTCAGGCGAGCAGAGCTTTAAGTCCGCTTCGGCGTGTCAAGCGGGACTGTCTGCCGGGGCATTTCCGGCGTCAATCTCCGCATTGTTCTCATGAAAGATCTCCAGCAGTTCATCGCGGTCCAGAATTTCCTTCTCCAGAAGTTTATTCGCAACCTTGTGCAGAAGATCGATATTATTTTTAAGCAGTTCGTGTGTTTCTTTATGGGCCGAGTTCACCAGTTCACTGACTTCCTGATCGATGATCCGTGCCGTTTCATTCGAATGGTCGGCACTTCGGGCGAACTCCCGTCCGAGGAAGACCTCTTCATCCTTCTTGCCGAATTTCAGGGGGCCGAGTTTACTGCTCATACCCCATTCGCAGACCATTTTCCGTGCGAGGTCGGTTGCTCTCTCGATATCATTGCCTGCACCGGTGGTGATCTCATCAAAAATGAGTTCCTCCGCTGATCTTCCGCCCAGAAGGATACTGAGCTGCAGTCTGATAAAAGAGCGGCTGTAATTATGTTTTTCATCGGTGGGCAGAGTATGCGTCACACCCAGTGCCCGTCCGCGGGGTATGATCGTAACCTTATGGATGGGGTCGGCCTTGGGATTAAGAAGACTGACCAGAGCATGTCCCGCTTCGTGGTATGCAGTGATCTTCTTCTCTTCGTCGCTGATGATCATGCTGCGTCGTTCCGTGCCCATCATCACCTTGTCCTTGGCCTCCTCAAAATCGTGCATATCCACATGCTCTTTGTCTTTTCGGGCTGCGAGCAGGGCTGCTTCATTTACAAGATTGGCCAGATCCGCGCCTACGAGGCCCGGTGTCCCCTTGGCAAGAGTGGAAAGATTGACCTCCGGGTCGATCTTGATATTTTTTACATGGACTGAGAGTATGCCTTCACGGCCTTTGACATCCGGAACATCCACTACGATCTGTCTGTCGAAGCGGCCCGGTCTCAGCAGGGCCTTATCAAGGATATCCGGACGGTTGGTGGCTGCGATGACGATGATGTTTGTGTCGGAATCAAAGCCGTCCATCTGCACAAGCAGCTGATTCAGGGTCTGTTCCCGCTCATCATGTCCGCCGCCGAGTCCCGCACCGCGCTGACGGCCCACGGCATCGATCTCATCAATGAAGACAATGCAGGGAGAATTTTTCTGTGCCTGATCAAAAAGATCCCGGACACGGCTGGCGCCGACGCCGACGAACATTTCCACGAAATCTGCACCGGAAATGCTGAAGAAGGGAACCCCGGCTTCGCCGGCAGCAGCTTTTGCAAGAAGGGTTTTGCCTGTTCCGGGAGGCCCCAGCAGCAGTGCGCCTTTGGGGATCTTTCCGCCCAGAGTCTGGAAGCGCTTGGGGTCTTTCAGGAATTCGATAATCTCCTGCAGCTCATATTTTGCCTCATCGCATCCTGCGACATCATTGAAGGTCACTTTCGGCCGGTCAGGACTGAGCAGACGGGCCGGGCTCTTGCCGAAGGAGAAGATCCCCTTTCCGCCGGGACCGCCCCCCTGCAGGCGCCGCATCCAGAAGATCCAGAGTCCAAGGATGAGAATCCAGGGAATGAAGTTGATCAGAACATCAGTCCAGTTTGTGGTCGCCTGCCGGAAAGTGTACTGTATTCCTTTCTCATCCCATTTGCTGATCATCTCATTATCGACAAAAGGCAGGGTGAGCACAAATTTTGTGAAACTGTATTCCTTGCCCGCGACGAGGGTCACCTGGCTTTCCTTCAGAACACCGTGAAACTGCGGTCCGATCACCTCGCCCTTCAGGACCAGACCGTTTTCCACATAATCCTGGAATTGAGTATAGGTGATTTCCTGTTCACCGACATTCGTGCTGGCCATCATATTGGCCATAACGATCACAGACACGATGATGAAGATCCAGATCAGCGGTGTTTTGGCTGCATTCCGCCAGTCGAATGGATCGCCGCCGTCGGAGCCCTGTCCCTTCTGTCCTGATTTCTGAGAGGACGCGCCTTCCCTGCCCGGCTGATCCCCGCTGTCCTTGGGACGGACGATCTTTTTCAGGACCTTTTTTCTGTTCTCCTCCCGGGGCTGCTCCCTGTCGGTTTCTTTATTTTTATTTTCACTGCTGTTGTTATTGTCAGTCATCCTCTTTCCTTATATTTTCAAGATCCTCCGGCCTGAAAGCATAAATATCTCTCAACTGCCGGTAGCATTGGTTGATGTCCAGGCCGTAGCCCACCACAAAGCGGTCCGGGATCTCAAATCCCACATAATCCGGTTCAGCATCCAGCTCGGCCATGTCCTTCTTGTAGAGCAGGGTGGCGACCCTGACACTGGACGGCCCGTTATTCATCAGATGCCGTCGAAGGTAATTCATGCTGAGTCCNGTGTCAATGATATCCTCAACGATCACAATATCACGGTTGCGGATATTGGCACTGATGTCCTTGATCATGCTGATCGTCCCGGTGCTCTTGGTCTTCTGATAGGACGAGATCTTCAGAAAATCCATTTCCGCTTCAATGGTCATGGATCTGAGAAGGTCTGCCATAAAGTAAAAACTGCCGTTGAGAACCCCTATGAAAATGGGAGGCAGCTCACTGCCGCCCAGATCCTCGCTGATCTGGTGACCGAGGACCCCGATGCGGCTCTGAATCTGGCTTTCGGAAAAAAGCAGAGGGAGCTTGCTGCCCCTGAAGGGTTCATTCGGGATCTCAAAATACTGCATGGGCCGTCCTTTCAGGTTTCAATCCGGAAATTTAAGCAAATCACTGCTTTATTGCCAGCAGACAATTCATGCAGACGACTTCTTCTCACACCCGGGATCCAGAGAATATCCTCTCCGCTGCAGAGCACGGGGTAGTATTTCCGGCGGAGGACGGGGATCTTCGCTTTTGTCAGCAGTTCGCTCAGAAGCTGACTGCCTCTGCTGCCGCGGGGGGCCATTCTTTCACCTGTTCTCCATGGACGCAGTGTCAGTTCCTTCATGAGAATTTCAACAGGAAACCAGGCCTTCAGTTCCCCGTTATTTTTGAAATCCACTGCTTTGCAGGGGCTTTCAAGTTCCACAGTGCCGACACCGGGAATCTGCCAGCTGCCTTCCCCTGTCAGTGTGATGGGGGACCACTCAGCAGATGGTTTATGAAAAAGGAGTTTGTCACGGTCCAGACTGCAGTGCAGTTCATCAGAAAACTGCAGATGTGCGCCGGTCTGAGAGTCCGCCAGCAGATTCACAGCATCCGTGAGCTGTTTTTCCGTCAGACGTTTAGGCAGATCACGGGGGGCTGCGATCGCAATGAATTCCACCTGCTGCCGGGGGCTGAATGTCAGTAGAAGTTCTCTGGGCAGAGCCAGATAAACACCATTTTCCGCTTTGGTATCCAGCAGCTGATCCAGAACCAGGCGACGGATCAGACTGCGGCTTCTCTGCACAGCAGCGGCAGCTCTGGCCAGATTGTATGCCGCATTTTCGAAACCCTGATCTGCGATGAAGGGAAGGATATCGTGGCGAATCCTGTTGCGCAGGTACGTTCTGTCAGAGTTGCTCTCATCGTGGAGACAGTCCTGCCCGATCTCCAGCAGGTAGTCCGCAAGTTCTTTTCTGCTGAATTCAAGCAGGGGCCGGACGATTTCGGCAGATCTGCGGTGTATTCCCTGAAGTCCCTGTTCACCCGTTCCTGTGAAAAGACGGTAGAGAACCGTCTCCGCCTGATCATCCCGGTGGTGAGCCGTCAGAATACAATCAGCTCCCAGTAGACGTCTTTTCTCCCGCAGAGACTCATACCTCAGTACTCTGGCACTGCCCTCAATGCCCAGTCTGCTGCGGGCTGCATAGTCCCTCACCGGCAGAGATTCCTCCGAGTAGGGAAGTCCGACCTTCTCTGAATAAGCCCTGCACCAGCGGTTTTCCATCGCGTCCGCACCCGGTCTCAGTCCGTGGTCGAAATGAAGAAGATGCAGCTGATGCTTCCACAGCGGCTGAATTTCAAGGAGAAGCCGGACCAGGGCTGTGCTGTCCACGCCGCCGCTGAAGGCCACAAGCAACCTTGCGCCTCTGTCCCAGAGCGGATCTTTCTTCAGCAGTCTGTGCAGTCTGCCGGCCGTCTTAGAATACTTCATCGCGGAATTTATGGAGGCTGCCGCAAAAATAGTAAGGAAAAAGAGGCTGAGCGGCGATCTGCAGGTCCACAAGCCTCAGAAACGACTTTCGAATGCCCCCCTGCCTGTATAAATTCGATCATGATCTTCCGGACTTTTTTTCAGACCTTTTTCAAACCCACACTCAACTATGTTGAGACCCATTACAGACCCTTGGGTCTGCCCTCAAAATATGCAATGAAGGAAGCGGAGATCCTGGTGGACGCACCGTTTCAGATTCAGAGCGGTCAGAGACTGCCGCTGGCTCTGATCATCAAGGACAGCGACCGATATCCCCTGACCCTTCACAGGTGGTCCGTCCGCAGTCAGGCAGGGCATGTCCTTCACTCCGAAACATTTGATCTGCTGCTGGACAGGCCTTTGTTTTATCATATCNNACACCTTGATCCGGCCGAAACCGGCCCCGGAACCGTCCTGCTTCAGGCTGAGCTGGAGATCAGCACAGGCGGGAAGAGAAAAGTGATTCACGGTCACAATCTGAAGGGACTGGGTGACAGGGAACTCAGGATACAGATCCTGAAGGAAGGCTGGCCAGGGATCCCGGGGCTGTATTACAGCGATCTGCACCATCACAGCGAATACACATGGGACGAGATAGAGTACGGGGCACCGGTGGCGGTGAGCGCTGCATTTGCCCGGGCGATGGGTCTCAACTTCCTGCCCTTTACAGATCACAGCTATGATCTGGACAGGCCGCTCTACAGGATGAGTGGGACAGATGAAGAGCTGCCGCGCTGGAAAGCCCTGGCAGAAGATGTACAGCAGTTCAGCGATGAGAGTCTGCTGCTGGTCAGAGGCGAGGAACTCAGCTGCGGCAATGACCGGGGAGAGAATGTACATTTTCTGGTCATGGGTCATGACACACTTTTGCGGGGCAGGGGGGATGGCGGGAACTTTCTCCTTAGAAACCGGCCCGCTATGCACTGGCGGGAGGCGGTGTCTGCACTTGGGGACGACTGCTTCTATGCTGCGGCCCATCCCTGGCAGACCGTTAGCCGGGGGGAGGCCCTGCTCCTGAACCGCGGCTGCTGGGATGAGGATCTCGGGTCAGATGCCCCCGGACTGCAGATCCTCAACGGCAGGGTGAATGCGGATTTTCTGCGGGGCCGCGAGATCTGGGTGCAGCACCTTCTCAAAGGACTCAGACCCTGCATCTATGCGGGCAATGACAGTCACGGCAACTTCAACCGGTATCAGCAGATACGGACAGCCCTGCGCTCCCTGAAATCCGACCGGGAACGCCTGTTCGGACGCTGCAGAACCGCCGTTTTCAGCAGCGAGTTCACAGTGCCTGCCCTGCTTCAGGCGCTGAAGAAGGGGCACTGCAGTATCGGAACAGGGCCCCTCCTCTATTTCAGTGACGGGAAGGAGCCGGAAACAGTGCTGAACGGCCGGGAAGTACAGGCTGGGAAGTGTACGCTCTGTCTCCGCTCCCTGATGACAGCCGACATGAAGAGCCCGGCCGCTGTGCAGATCCTGACCGGCCGCAGGGGGCAGGCGAAGGAGGATTCTGTCATGGACTGGCATCCTCCGCAGGAAGGGGAGGGCCGTCTGATTATCGAGCCGGAACTGATAAAAGGACGGGATTATATCCGCGCCGAACTCATTGACGGTGACTGTGTTGCCATGACCAACCCGGTCTGGCTGATCTGAACTGATTTGGAATTTCCATTTCAGTCCTTGAAATTGCCCTGTTTTGAGAGCTAAATTCACAGTCTGAAAAATAGGGATATATGGGAAAAACAGTCGTCATAGCAAATCAGAAAGGCGGGGTCGGGAAAACAACCACCGCCATCAATCTGGCCGCATCCATTGCAGCGAGGGAGTTGAGGGTGCTTCTTGTGGATATTGACCCCCAGTCAAACGCCAGTTCAGGCCTCGGGATCGATGTCAATGAACTGAATGGGAGCGTCTATGAAGTGCTGCTCGGTGATGCGGATATCTCCGACTGCATCGTTCCGACAGCTCTGAATTTTCTTCAGGTTCTGCCGGCCAACCCGAATCTGGTGGGGGCGGAGATCGAGATGGTGAATATGATCGCCAGGGAGTACAAACTTAAGCATGAGCTGGATCGGATTCGGGATAACTATGACTATATATTTATTGACTGTCCCCCTTCCCTGAACATGCTGACGGTCAACAGTTTTACTGCCGCGGATTCTGTCCTGATACCGATACAGTGCGAATATTTCGCCCTGGAGGGGCTGACTCAACTCCTGAATACCATTACACTGGTTCAGAAAAGTCTGAACAAAAAGCTGGAGATCGAGGGTGTTCTCCTCACGATGTACGACAGCCGCGTCAATCTGAGCAAGATGGTGAGGGAGGAAGTGGAAAAGTATTTCGGTGAGAAGGTGTATAAGACGGTCATCAATCGAAATGTCCGGCTCGGTGAGGCGCCCAGTTACGGAGAACCGATCATCAGTTTTGATATCCAGAGTGTGGGAGCTCAGAACTATATGATGTTAGCGGAGGAGTTCCTGTCAAATGAACCGTAAAAAAGCGCTGGGACGGGGCATCAGTGCCATGATCCCCCAGGGTGACCAGAGTTCTGAGAGCCCGAGGAATACTGCAGAGATCCCTCTCGATCAGATCAGGGCCAATCCGAATCAGCCGCGGAAGGATTTTGACGAGGAAGGCATGATGGAACTTGTGGCCAGCATCAGTGAACACGGGGTCATACAGCCGGTGACACTGCGCATGACCGGGGAGAACCATTATGAGATCATCGCCGGCGAGCGGCGTTTCAGAGCCTGCAAATATCTGAATTATACCCATATTCCTGCCTATATCCGGGAGGTCCCCGAGGACATGGATATTATGGAAATGGCTCTGATCGAGAACATACAGAGGGAGAATTTAAACGCTGTAGAGGAAGCGGAAGCATATTCCGTGCTGATCGAAAGGTACGGACTGAGTCAGGATTCAGTGGCCAAGCGGGTGGGGAAAAAACGGAGTACGGTCACAAACAGTCTTCGTCTGCTTCGTTTGCCGGATGCGCTGAGGGCTTCTCTTATCAATCCGGCGGACGGGTTCACTGCCGGCCATGCCCGGGCGGTCCTTGCCCTGGAGGATGAAAAGCGGATGCTGAATCTGTGGAACCGTATTCTCAGCGAAAAGCTTTCGGTGAGGCAGACCGAGGAACTGGTGTCTCGGCTGACGGCGCCTAAGTCTGCGTCTTCAGGTGCGGTGAAGGAGAACACTGGGAAAAAGGCGAAGAGTCCTTATGTCAGGAATATTGAGGACAGGCTTCAGACCCTTCTCGGGACCCGTGTACAGCTGAAGATCAGTGAACGCAAGGAAGGCGGGCAGATCGGAATAGAATTTTACAGCCGTGAGGATCTGAGCAGGATCCTGGAACTGTTTGACAGCATAGAGATCTGATGGAGTATGAAGAGATCTGATGGAGCATAAGAAAAAAATCACGGTGATGCTGATCGGGGAGGACCCCGGCAAACAGCGCAGTTTCAGTGTATCGAGGCGGCTGATACGCTGGTCAGTGATTCTGCTGATCCTCTTTTTCGCTGCGCTGATCTCATCCTATATCTACCTTGTGCCGAAGGCCGTTGAGTACAACAGTCTTTCGGGTGAGCTGTCCCGTATGGCCGGCAATACCACACAGCTGGTGGAGGTGCTGGAGGATTTCAGGAAAATGCAGGATCTGAACCGTTATGTCCGAAATCTGCTGGGAATACGGCAGGTTTTCCTGGAGGACAGTGAGGCCTATGTGCTGCAGGATTCGCTGGAGTACCTTGAGTTCGAGGAGGATGGACAGCCTCAGTTGATGGTGCTGGAGAATATTCCCAACACAGTGCCGGTGAACGGAGTGATCACTCAGTATTTTGATGACGGGCATCCGGTAGGGGATGACAATCACTACGGGATTGATGTCGCNGGGAAATCGGGTACGCCCGTGCATGCCGCCGCAGGGGGGCTGGTCGTATTCAGCGGCTGGGATGATATCTACGGCAATATCGTGATCATCAGTCACGGTGAGCGTTATCATACGGTTTACGGACACAATATGGTCAACCTTGTCAGCAGACGGGACCGTGTGCGGCGCGGTCAGCGGATCGCCCTGGTGGGTAACAGCGGCCGGAGCACCGGGCCCCACCTGCACTTCGAGATCTGGAATGACGGGATACCGGAAGATCCTGTCAGCTATATCAGTGAATACAGACAGGAATGAGTACATTTTACAGATCAGTCTGAACAGGGAGTGAAATGAAAGAAAAACCCAGTTATACAATCATCGGAGACAATACGGTCATTGAGGGAAATATAAAGGTCCGCGGATCCCTGATGGTGGCAGGGAAGGTCACGGGGGATGTGGAGGCGGACGAAACGGTCCGGATTGCGCTGGGAGCCGAGATACTGGGCCGGGTCAAGGGATCGGAGATTATTCTCAACGGATCTGTGGGCAACGGTATTGAAGCGGGAGGGAAGGTCATTCTAGGAGAGAAAAGCAGTTTGAAAGGTGATCTCATCGCCAGGCGCCTGGTGGTAGAGGAAGGTGCTGTCTTTATCGGCAGCGGATCCATATCGGAAGCAGAAAATTCAGCAGCGGGTGGGCAGTGACACAGGAATGGCAGCGCTACAGTTCCATCGGCGTGAATTTCGGTCTGACCGTGGGAGTCAGCGCCTATCTGGGGTTCAGGCTTGACAGGCACTGGGAAACGGATCCCTGGTGCACCCTTGGGCTGACGCTGTTCGGTGTGTTTGCAGGCATGTATCATCTTATCGCCAGTATCAAGGACATTAATAAGAAATGAAATTTTACCTGTATCTGTCTGTCAGCAGTTTTCTGCTTTTTCTGCCGGCTCTGTTCCTGCAGAACGGGGAGTGGATGGGGGAGGCTCTTATTGCAGCCGTTCTCAGTGCAGCGAACAGCGGAACGGCCTGGTTTCTGGCTGTCCGTTCCGCGGGTCAGGCCTACGGATCCTTTGTCAAATCGGTGTTCGGGGGTATGGCGCTGAGGATCATGCTGATGATCATTGCCACCATTGNGATCATTAAAAGTGCTATAGTGGCAACAATCCCTTTTTTTTTGTATCTCGTTATTTATTATATTACGCACCAGATTATTGAGATATGGATGCTGAACAGGATACTGCCAACATTGAACAAAAATAAAGAATCGGGGAAACAGTAACATGGCCTTCAAGCGTGGATGGGAACCCATATCCGGCATAAGCACATTGACATTGATATTCCTTTCCGCAGCATTCCTTGCTGCCGCTCCATCCGAGGGGACACAGGCGGGGATGGGTCACGGCAGGGACACTGACAGTCATACTGCGTCGGGAGTTGAGACCGGACATGCCGACATGAGCGAGGGCTCGCATGCTGCGGCAGACGCACATGACAGCCACGAAGCGGCCGCCCATGGTGACAAGGTGGATTTTCCTGTGATGAAGGACCATCTGATCGGCCGGAATAAATTTGAGCTGCCGAATCCTCTTCACATCACGCATCCGATCGAGATCTATGTACCGGTGTGGATCGTGCCTGCTCCGGATGAGCTGATCCTGCAGGACGGTACTCAGCTGAAGGGTATCATCCTCTCTCAGGATGAGCATACAGTGGTTCTTGACCGTATCATGGAATCGGACGGGCACAGATATGTTGAGAAAAGTGAGATCCCGATGGATTCCGTCTCAGAGGTCCGGGATATTTTTAATATCGACATGAGTTTATACAAACAGGTCATCATGATGTGGGTCGTTTCGCTGCTCCTGATCCTGGGGCTCCGGGGTCTGGGGAAAAATCCATCTCTGCTGCCCAGCGGGAAAAAACAGAATCTGGTGGAAATACTGATCTTATTCATCCGAGATGATGTGGTCTATCCCAATATGGGCAAGGCTGCAGGCCGACGCTTCACACCGCTGATCCTCACCCTCTTCTTTTTCATACTGCTGGCAAATCTGCTGGGACTGGTTCCCGGCACGACGACGGCAACGGGTACGGTCTCGGTGACAGCGGCTCTGGCGGCGGTCACCTTTCTGACAACACAGCTTTTCGGAAACAGGGATTACTGGCGTCACATCTTTGCGACACCCGGTGTGCCCCTGTGGCTTCTCCCTATCATGATCCCTGTGGAGATCCTGGGCATGTTCACCAAGCCCTTTGCTCTGACGATACGACTATTTGCCAATATGACTGCAGGACACATCATTATTCTTGCTTTTCTAGGAATGATCATCAATTTTAAAAGCGGATGGATCGCGCTTGGGGCTGTTCCCATGTCCGTGGCGATCTACATGCTTGAGATCTTTGTTGCTTTCCTGCAGGCTTATATTTTTGCACTGCTGAGTTCGATCTTCATCGGGGCTGCAGTACAGGAGCATGCTCATCACTAAACAGGTGTATGAATCAAATAGATGATAAAACACAAAACAGATAAAATCAAAGAAATCGGAGGAAATTCATGGAACCCGTCGCATTAGCTTATCTTTCTGCAGGTATTGGTGCAGGTCTTGTGACCATTGGAGCCGGATACGGAATCGGACGCATTACCAGTGCCGCTGTGGAGGCCACAGGCCGTCAGCCTGAAGCTGCAGGTGACATTCGTACGACAGCCATCATCATGAGCGCCCTTATTGAAGGTGTGGCCCTTTTCTCAGCTGTGACCGCCTTTCTGCTGGCCGTTAAATAATAAAGGATAATCCTATGTTAGAAGTCCACGGCGGATTGCTGATCTGGACCTGGATCACCTTTCTTGTTGTTTTATTTGTGCTGGCCAAACTGGTTTGGAAACCTATGCTGGCGATGCTGGACGAGCGTGAGACGAAGATCGCACAGGCGCTTGCCGACGCAGATAAAGCCGGTGAGGATGCCCGTGAGGCGGAACGGAGATTTCAGGAAACGGTGGAAAAGGCCAGGAAAGAGGCCATGGCCATTGTTACTGACAGCAAGGAAAACGCCGAGAAAATGAAGCAGTCCATACTGGATCAGGCTGAAAACAAGGCCCGGCAGATGGTGGACGAAGCCGAGAAGCGTATCGAACTTGAGAAGGAGAAGGCCGTCGCGGAGATCCGCAGTCAGGTCGCTGAGCTCAGTATCGATATTGCCCGCAGGCTGATCCGGAAAAATCTGGACAGTGCCGGAGACAGGGATCTGATCGAAGAGAGCCTGAAGGCAGTAGAGAAGAAACATGAAGCCTAGTCAGTTTGTAAAGAAATTCAGCGCTGTAGTATATGAGGACAGCCTGAGACGTGGTGTTCTTCAGAATCTGTCAGAGGACCTCGGGAATATTCTGGAATTGACCAGATTTCACAGCGGGCTGAAGTTTTTCCTTGAGAGCCGGAAGCCGTCCCACACTGACAAATTCAGCCTGCTTGATGGCATTCCGGATCTGCATCTTCACGAATACAGCAGGGCAGTATTGGAGCTGCTCATGGACTATGGTCGTCTACGGCTGCTGAAAAAGGTGACAGAGAGGATCAGAAATCTGAGGGAGGAGGATCGTAGGATAGCCAAGGTACGGTTTTTCCATGCCCTTCCCCTTGAAGAGGCATATTTCATGACTCTGAAGGAACGTCTGCATACAATGCTGGGCAGAGAGCTGGAGTTTGAACACGAACTTCGTCCGGAACTGCTGGGCGGAATGACTCTGAAGATCGACAATGTGGTGATTGACGGAAGTCTGTCGCGTCAGCTTGAGCAGGTTCGCCACCTTCTGAAAAAAAAATTGTAACACAGCAAAGGAGTCATCCTTGATGGAGATAAAATCTGCTGAGATCACTGCTTATCTTAAGCAGCAGCTCGAACGATTTAAAATGGATATCGACACGGCGGAAGTCGGAGAGATCATACAGGTCGGGGACGGTATTGCCCGTGCAAAGGGCCTGGACAATGTCATGGCGGGAGAGCTTTGCGATCTGGGACATGACGTGTATGGTATGGCCCTGAATCTCGAGGAGGATGAGGTCGGTATCGTACTTTTCGGAGAGACCGCCCACGTGAGGGAAGGTGATATTGTCAAGCGGACAGGCCGGGTCGTTGAAATCGGTGTGGGAGAAGAGGTTCTGGGCCGGGTTGTGAACCCGATCGGACTGCCTATTGATGGTAAGGGAGAGATCAGAACATCTATATCAATGCCTGTTGAGCGCAAGGCGCTGGGCGTCATTGAAAGACAGCCGGTGAATGAGCCGCTGCAGACCGGTCTGAAGTCCATTGATGCCATGACACCCATTGGCCGCGGACAGCGGGAACTCATTATCGGTGACCGTCAGACGGGAAAAACGGCTGTGGCTATCGACACGATCATCAACCAGAAGGACACGGATGTGTACTGTGTCTACGTGGCTGTCGGCCAGAAGGCGTCGACTGTTGCACGGGTGATCGCTGAACTGGAGGCCAACGGTGCTATGGAATACACAACGGTTGTGGCAGCCAACGCCATGGACCCTGCACCCCTGCAGTACCTGGCTCCCTTTGCCGGGGCAACTCTGGGTGAATACTTCCGGGATAANGGGAAGCATGCCCTGGTCATTTACGATGATCTTTCCAAACAGGCCTGGGCCTACCGGGAAATGTCACTGCTTCTGCGCAGACCTCCCGGCCGTGAAGCCTATCCCGGTGACATCTTTTATCTGCACAGCCGGCTGCTTGAACGTGCAAGTAAGCTCAGTGACGAACTCGGAGGCGGCAGTCTCACTGCTCTGCCCATCATTGAGACACAGGCCGGAGATGTTTCAGCCTACATTCCTACAAATGTTATTTCGATCACGGACGGACAGATCTATCTGGAAAATGATCTGTTCTATTCCGGCTTTCGTCCTGCGATCAACGTCGGTATTTCTGTGAGCCGGGTCGGCGGCAGTGCTCAGATCAAAGCCATGAAACAGGTTGCGGGTTCGCTGCGGCTTGAACTGGCGCAGTTCCGGGAGCTGGAAGCCTTCACCAAATTCGGTTCGGAACTGGACAAGGCCACTCAGGCCAAACTCAATCTGGGTTCGCGTCTAGTGGAGATCCTGAAACAGCCTCAGTATGAACCCTACTCTGTAGAAAAACAGGTTGCGATCATTGCCATTGCTACGAAGGGTCTGCTGAACGAACTGCCTCTTGAGAAGATTAAGGAGTTTGAATACGAATTTCTGTCTTTTCTGGAAGAGCAGCACGGTGACATCCTCACTGAGATCAGGGAAAAGAAGGTGTTCACGGATGATCTGAGAAACAGACTGTTCTCAGCTGCCGCTGAATACCTGAAACTGTTCAAAGCTAAGGGATAATTATGGCAACGCTTAAGGCGGTTAAGCAGCGGATTGTCGCCGTTCAGAAGACACAGCAGGTGACCAAGGCCATGAAAATGGTCTCTGCTGCAAAGATGAAAAAGAGCACAGACCGCATGCTGGAAGCCAGGCCCTATTCCGCCAGGATACATGAGATGCTGCAGCATCTGCTGCCGAGCATTGACCGGAAAGACCATCCTCTTCTGGAGATTCGGGATATCAGGGAACGCGCATTTGTCGTCATCACCGGCGACAGGGGACTCTGCGGATCCTTCAACAGCCGGATCATCAAGAAGGCGGAGGAGGCCATTGCGGTTTTCGGCAGGGAGAATGTCAAGCTGATCTGTGTCGGCCGAAAGGGATACGACCATTTCCGCAAAAGAGATTACAATATCATCGGGCACTTCACACAGTTCTTCAATGAACTGAGTTTTGACCATGCTGTCAAGATCAGCAGAATGATCAGTGATCTTTATGTGGGGCAGGGACTGGACGAAGTGAAGATCATTTACAATCGTTACCTCAATGTTCTCATTCAGGAGTTGACGGTGGACAGCTATCTGCCGCTGGAGATCGAAGACGCGGATTCCGCTCATTATTCCGAGTTCCTGTTCGAACCGGATGAGGTATCTATTGTCACGAGTCTGGTTGAGAAAAACATGAATGTCCGTATGTGGCAGTATCTGCTGGAGAGCAACGCGTCCGAGCAGAGCGCCAGGATGGTGGCGATGGACAATGCCACTAACAATGCGGCGGACATGATCAAATCACTGACACTGCAGTACAATAAGACACGTCAGGCATCCATTACCAGTGAGATCCTGGAAGTGGTCAGCGGTGCCGAGGCAATGAAAAATGCATAAAAAAACGGGAATAATATGACGATCGGACGAATCACCCAAATCACAGGTCCTGTGGTGGACGTAAGTTTTGATGAAGGGGCTCTGCCATCTATCTACAATGCACTTGAAGTAGATGTGGAAGGGCGTAAACTGGTTCTGGAAACCGCTCAGCACCTTGGAGAAAGCCAGGTGCGGACTGTTGCCATGGACTCAACGGACGGTCTGGTCCGGGGAATGAAAGTTAAGGACACCGGTGAACCGATTTCCATTCCGGTGGGACAGGGGACTCTGGGCCGTATTTTCAATGTGACCGGCGATACCATTGACGGAAAAGGGGAGGCCAGCTATACGAAGCGCTACCCCATTCACCGTGCGGCACCGCGTCTGGAGGATCTTTCGACCGGAACTGATATTCTGGAAACCGGAATCAAGGTCATCGATCTGCTTGAGCCCTACACCAAAGGCGGAAAGACTGGTCTTTTCGGCGGGGCGGGAGTCGGCAAGACCGTTCTGATCCAGGAGCTTATCCGGAATATTGCGACTGAACACTCCGGTTTCTCGATCTTCGCCGGCGTCGGTGAAAGGACCCGTGAGGGCAATGATCTCTATCGTGAGATGACGGAGAGCGGTGTGATCGAGAAGACCGCTATGGTCTTCGGACAGATGAATGAACCGCCGGGCGCCCGTTCCAGGGTTGCTCTGTCAGGGCTCGCCATCGCAGAGTATTTCCGCGACGAGGAAAAGCGAGATGTGCTGCTCTTTATTGACAACATCTTCCGATTTACACAGGCCGGTTCAGAGGTATCCGCATTGCTGGGACGAATTCCCTCCGCTGTGGGTTACCAGCCGACACTGGCCACTGAGATGGGTGAACTTCAGGAAAGGATCACATCCACCAAGGACGGATCGATTACCTCTGTACAGGCCATTTATGTACCTGCCGACGATTTGACGGACCCTGCACCGGCCACCACCTTTTCTCACCTGGATGCGACGACGGTTCTNGANCGCGGCATCAGTGAACTTGGTATTTACCCGGCTGTGGATCCTCTTGCCTCCACATCCCGTATCCTGGATCCCCGGGTTGTGGGTGAGCGCCACTACAGAGTGGCGAAGGATGTTCAGGAAACTATACAGAAATACCGTGACCTGCAGGATATTATTGCAATTCTCGGTATGGATGAACTCAGTGACACGGATAAGATCACTGTGGCCCGGGCCCGTCGTCTGCAGCGTTTCCTGAGTCAGCCCTTCTTTGTCGCGGAGGCCTTTACCAATACACCTGGAAAGTATGTCAAGCTGGAAGACACGGTCAATGACTTTGAACGCATCCTGCAGGGTGAGTTCGACCAGCTTCCGGAATCCGCCTTCCTCTATGTGGGAAGGGTTGAAGAAGCCGTTGAAAAAGCAAAGGATATGTAGTCAGCATGAGTACTACCCGACTGGAGATCGTCACCCCGACCCGCCGTCTGGAGATGGGGGATGTCACTTATCTCAGAGCACCGGGTCTTGACGGACTCTTTGGTGTGATGCCTAAACATGCAAAATCCGTCATTGCGCTGAATATCGGTGTGATTGACATTGTGCATGCAGGCAAGCGAGAGATCTTTGCCACATCAGGCGGCTTTGCAGAGATATATCCTGATCACATCATGCTGCTTGTTGAGAGTGTGGAACGCAGTGAGGAGATTAATGCGAAAAGAGCGGAGGCTGCAGCTGAGAGAGCCCGGAAGCGTCTCAGTGAAAAAGAGAATAACGAAGTGAATCTGGACCGGGCCGCCATTGCTCTGCAGAAAGCTCTGAACCGACTGACCGTAGCGGGGAAGAAGCTCTGACATCCGTTTCAGCGAAAGCTTGAACTCAGAGGGCCTGTTGTGATACGGGCCTTTTTTTTTATTCGGCGGATCTTTTCGGAGAGGCTGTTTCGCAACGTCTTTTCTGTATAATCGCGTCAGATTATTTTAAAAATACATTAAAAAACACTTGCGGAGCTGTACTCTGCGTTTTATGGCAAAAAGATTTGTAAATTCATTAAAAATAATATTTTTACTTTGCATCTGAATCAGGAGAATATTAATTTTGCCATCCAATGGAAAAGAGGTGTAAATGCTTAAAAGTATGACAGGTTACGGACGTGCGACCGATGTTCACCATGGAATGCACTGCAGTCTTGAGCTGCGGTCCGTGAACAGCCGTTTTCCGGAGATATCTGTCTACCTGCCGCGCAACCTCAATTTCATGGAAATGCCGCTCAGGGAAAAGATACAGGGCGGCGGATACCGCGGTAAGATCGTCTGCAGTCTGCAGATCAGCGGAGAGACAGCGGCATTCAGCCGCTTTACTCTCAATCGACCGCTGCTAGAGAGCTACATGAACATCGGCCGGGTTCTGAAGGAAGAATATAAACTGCCGGGAGAGATCACGGTTTACAATGTGATGGGCCGGCAGGATATCCTGATCCTGGAGGAAAACAGCCGCAATGAGGAGGAACTGCTTCAGTTTGTGTTCAGACTGCTTGAAAGTGCTGAAAGAGGAATGCAGGAGATGCAGGACCGGGAAGGTGAGAGTGTCAGAGTACAGTTCGGGACCCTTCTCAACTCCCTCGACAAGCGGAATCAGGAGATAAGCGATAATTATTCGAAGCGAAAGCTGGAATACATTGAGCGTTTCCGGGAGCGGATACGGCTATTGCTCGGGGAGAATGAGCTGCAGGAGGATACACTGCATCGCGAAGTGGCGGTTCTGGGAGATAAACTGGACATCAGTGAGGAACTACAGCGTTTCAATTCCCATCTTCAGCAGTTCAGGATCATCATGGATTCCGACAGCGGAGCAGTGGGTAAGAAACTGAATTTTCTGCTGCAGGAAATGAACCGGGAGGTCACGACAATGGGAAACAAGGCCAATGATGCCGATATCTCCTATACAGTGGTCGAGATGAAAAACGAGATTGAAATGATACGTGAGCAGGTGCAGAACCTGCAGTGACGGTCACATCGCGAAAAATCGGAGCAAGTAAATTGACTGATATGCGGGACAGCGGTCTGCTGATCATCTTTGCGGCCCACAGCGGTGCCGGTAAGAGTACGATCATTAGGGAACTGATGGGCAGGCACCCGGACTGGCTGTTTTCGGTGAGCTGCACGACAAGAGCTCCCAGAACCGGGGAGAAGAACGGCAGGGAGTATCATTTCCTCAGTGTGGATGCCTTTTCAGCCCTTATGAAGGAGGGGGGCCTGCTGGAGCATGAGGAAGTGCACGGTGAACTGTATGGTACACCGCGCAAACCTGTGGAGGAGGCACTGGCCTCGGAGCGGACGATGATCCTGGATCTGGATGTGGAGGGTGCCGTTCGTGTTCTGGACGGTTTTACAGGAAAAACAGTGAGTTTCTTTATCGATACACCGAACCTCGAAATTCTGCAGAATCGACTCCGGCTCCGGGATACAGATGATGATGCAGCCGTACAGCGGCGGCTGTCGAGAATCCCGCGGGAGCGCGAAAAGATGCACTGTTTTCAGCACATAGTGATCAATGATGAACTGACAGCGGCTGTTGATGAGGTCGACAGACTCATTCTGGCAGCCCGGGAAAATACCAAGAGAAGGAGCGGATAGATATGTCCAAGGAATTTAAGTATCAGGGTGAAAGACCTGAAGATATTTTTGAAGCGATCAGTGTGATGGCAAAGAGAGCCCGTCAGATCAATGAAAAGCGGGCGAGCACTTTTACTCTTAACAGCTATACCATTGACGGCGAGGAAGAGTACGAGCTTGAGAAGGAAATCGACAACGAGAGCTTCAACAAGCTGGAAAAGGCCACTACGATCGCAATGAGGGAATTTTCCGAAAGCAAGCTGGAGTATGATTACGACGAGGGTGCCGAAGAGGAACTCGAAAGCATCACCGATGATGAAGAGGATCTTCTGATCTGAGATGGGCTCACTGAAGGGAAAAAAGATCCTGCTGGGACTCAGCGGAGGCATCGCGATCTACAAGAGCGCATATCTGCTGCGCCGGCTTGTGCGGGACCATGATGCGGATGTACAGGTCCTGATGACCGGGCATGCCCAGGAATTCATGAGTCCTCTGATCTTTGAAACCTTCAGCGGCCGGAAGGTTCTCACCGATATGTTCAGCCGGGACAGCTATGTCGGGACCCGGCATGTGGATCTGGTACAGGACTGTGATCTTTTTCTGGTCTGTCCGGCCACTTCGAATATCGTCTCAAAAACGGCGACAGGTATTGCTGATGACCTTCTGTCCACCATGCTGAATGCAGCCGATCCGCATAAAGTGAGTTTTGCCCTTGCGATGAACAGACAGATGTACGCCAATCCGGGATTTCAGAAAAATCTGAGTTTCCTGAGGACTTCCGGCTACCACATCATTGATGCTGGTTACGGCGAACTGGCGACATCAAAGGAAGGCATCGGGAAGGGTCGTCTGGCGGACGAGCAGGAGATCCTGGACTGGATCATGGACTTTTTCGGTTCTGAGCAAAGCATTTCAGAGAAGAATGTATCAGCTGATTCCGCCAGATCCGGAGGAGAGGCCCTTCTGAAGGGAAAGCGTGTGGTGGTCACCGCGGGTCCCACCCGTGAATATATTGATCCTGTCCGATTTATCAGCAACCCCAGCAGCGGCAAGATGGGAATCGCCATTGCGGAGAGGGCGGCAGTGTCAGGTGCATCAGTGACATTGATTTACGGTCCTGGCAGTGAAATACCTGCCCCCGGACTGAAGCGCATCGATGTTGTGGATGCCGAGTCAATGCGGGAGGCCGTTCTGAGAGAGAGCCGGAATGCGGATATTCTGATCATGGCTGCGGCCGTGGAGGATCTGCGTCCGGTGTTGAGGGCGTCTCAGAAGATCAAGAAACAGGGCATCCCGGACAGCATTGCTCTGGAACAGTCCCCGGATATCCTGAGGGAAGCGGCCGCACTGCCTGCGGAGGAGAGACCCCTGCTCATCGGCTTCTCCCTTGAGACGGAAGAAGTTGAGGCCAACAGTCTGAAAAAGCTTCATGCGAAGGGTCTGGACGGCATTTTAGTGAATTCTGCGACGGCGGAGGGCAGCGGTTTTCAG
>JGI11705J14877_10000277_pt1 | contig 32527 bp, 27 predicted proteins | sample Etolaghawater15m_FD_14877 | JGI IMG/M metagenome (IMG submission 14877) | reverse complement strand
AATTTATTTATATAATTTGTGGTGAGATAGTCAAGTGGCCAACGACGGCGGACTGTAAATCCGCTCCCTACGGGTTCAGAGGTTCGACTCCTCTTCTCACCACCATCAATGAAGCTGCGGGTGTAACTCAGTGGCTAGAGTTCCTGCCTTCCAAGCAGGCTGTCGAGGGTTCGAATCCCTTCACCCGCTCCATTGAACAAAACTTCTGGAAGCTGAAGTACAATTTTTTACTTACTTCATACAACTATATATAATTTTATATAAATACTTATATAGTAATCTAATCACAAAAAAACTAATAGTAAAGTTAAAAGAATTATTCAATTATTGCTTATCATAATTTCTATTGCTCTCGTAGCTCAGGGGTAGAGCACTTCCTTGGTAAGGAAGAGGCCGGCGGTTCAAATCCGCTCGTGAGCTCCATAATATAAAAATTATGTTTTAATTAAGCAATAATTGAATGATTTTTGGGTATAATTCCATTTCAATTCACAAATAAAGTCGGAGGACACTATGGCAAAAGAAAAGTTTCAGCGTAATAAACCGCATGTAAACATTGGTACTATTGGACACGTTGACCACGGTAAAACAACATTAACAGCAGCGATTACTGCAGTATTAGCAGTAACTAACGGTGCAGCACTTATGGATTACGATGCAATCGATAATGCTCCAGAAGAAAGAGAACGTGGTATCACTATCGCTACTTCACACGTTGAGTACGAAACAGATGCTCGTCACTATGCACACGTTGATTGTCCAGGGCACGCGGATTATGTTAAGAACATGATTACTGGTGCTGCTCAAATGGATGGTGCTATATTAGTTGTTTCTGCAGCGGATGGCCCAATGCCACAAACTCGTGAGCATATTCTTCTTTCTAAGCAAGTTGGTGTTCCTTACCTAGTTGTTTTCATGAACAAAGAAGATATGGTTGATGATGAAGAGTTATTAGAACTAGTTGAGATGGAAATCCGTGAACTTCTAGATATGTATGAATTCCCAGGTGATGATACTCCAATCACAGCTGGATCAGCTCTTAAAGCTCTTGAAGAAGCAAAATCTGGTACTCTTGGTGAGTGGTCAGCTAAGATTCAAGAACTAATGAAAACTGTAGATGAGTATATTCCTGAACCTGTTCGTGAAACTGATAAATCATTCTTAATGCCAGTTGAAGATGTATTCTCAATCTCTGGTCGTGGTACAGTTGTTACTGGTCGTATTGAGCGTGGAACTGTTAAGATTGGTGAAGAAGTAGAAATCATAGGTATCCGTGATACTCAAAAAACTACTGTAACTGGTGTTGAAATGTTCCGTAAGGAAATGACACAAGGTGAAGCAGGCGATAACTGTGGTATTCTAGTTCGTGGTATTGGTAAAGACGATGTTGAGCGTGGTCAAGTACTTTGTAAGCCAGGTACAATTACTCCTCATACTAAATTTACTGCTGAGATTTATGTACTAAGTAAAGATGAAGGTGGACGTCATACTCCATTCTTTAATGGTTACCGTCCTCAGTTCTATGTACGTACAACTGACGTAACAGGTGCAATCACTTTACCAGAAGGTACTGAGATGGTTATGCCAGGTGACAACGTAAGCATTACTGCTGAGTTAATTCACCCAATTGCAATGGAGAAAGGTACTAATTTCGCTATCCGTGAGGGTGGAAGAACTGTTGGTGCTGGTGTTGTTGCTGAGATTCTTGCATAATTAGCCTTAGGCTAATATGCAAAATCCTTTTAAAGGTAAATAAACATGAGAGAAGCAATTCACTTAGGTTGTGAGAAATGTACTAGACGTAATTATCACACAACAAAAAATAAAAAGACTCACACTGAGAAATTTTCAGTAAGAAAATACTGTAAATGGTGTAAAGAGCATACAAACCATAAAGAGATGAAGCTGTAAGCTTCCCTCTTTTTTTAGGCGTGTAGCTCCAATGGTAGAGCACCGGATTCCAAATCCGGGTGTTGGGGGTTCGAATCCCTCCACGCCTGCCACAACATTTATTATTAGTGAAGCTTTTAGCTTTATTTATAATCAATGCAATTTTAGGAAATGATAATGAATTTAGGTCTACATATAAGAAATGCGAAAGCTGAGCTGAGTAAAGTAATCTTTCCTACAAAAGGACAGGTGAAGCAAGCTTATATCGCTGTAATCATTGTTGTTGCCGTTATAGCTGCGTTTTTAGCACTTGTTGATTTACTTATGTCATCAGTTATGACAGCAATCTTAGGTTAGGGAGTTAATATGGCACATCAATGGTACTCCATTCAAACTTATGGTAATGACAGGTTAGTGAGAGATGCAATCTTTAACATGATAGAAGAGATGGGACTTCAAGAGTTTATAACAGAAGTTATCGTCCCAACTGAAGACGTTATTGAAGTTAAAGATGGTAAAAAGAAAGTAACAGAGAGATCGCTTTATTCAGGTTATGTTTTTGCAAAAATTGACTTAAATACAGAGATTCAACATTTGATACAGTCTATTCCTAAAGTATCTGGATTTATTGGTGAAGCAAACACACCTACTCCTTTAAGCGAGCATGATATTAATGTGATTTTAGATCGTGTAAATAATCGTGCAGCGCCTAAACCAAAAGTGTTTTTTGATAATGGTGAAACTGTTCGTATTATTGATGGTCCATTTGCGAACTTTACAGCGACAGTTGATGAATATGATCTAGAGCATGGTACTTTGAAATTAAATGTTTCAATTTTTGGAAGAGCTACTCCTGTAGACATCTCTTATACTCAAGTTGAAAAAATAATCTAAAATAAATACTACGCTAACGTTAGATTTTTATAGAAGTTTAACGTTAGCGTAGTTAAAGCGACTAGTCGCACGAGCTTTCTGCTGAAGAAAAAGATAGCCTTGGCGTAATAATCTAAACCTGTTTAGATTATAAACAATGAATTAAACACAAAGGAAAAAAAATGGCAAAAAAAATAAGCGGTTATATTAAGCTACAAATTGATGCTGGTAAAGCTAACCCAGCTCCACCAGTTGGACCAGCACTAGGACAACGTGGTGTTAACATTATGGAGTTTACTAAAGCTTTTAATGAAAAAACAAAAGATTTAATGGGCTTTAAAGTGCCAACAATTATTACTGTTTATACAGATAAAAGTTTCACTTTTGTTACAAAACAACCAACTGCGGCAGCTCTTCTTATGAAAGCAGCTAACATTAAAAAAGGTACAGATAACCCAGTTAAAAACAAAGTTGGGACACTCAGTAAAGCACAATTAATGGAAGTTGTTGAGCGTAAAATCGTTGATTTAAATACTGATGATAAAAACATGGCTGTAAATACAATATCTGGTACTGCTCGTTCAATGGGTATTGATATAGTAGACTAGTCTATATAAAAAACAAATCATCGACCACAGTGATTTAAAACTGTGTGGCAGAATTAATAGAGGAATTTGAAAATGAGTAAAAGATATAAACAACTAGTAGAAAAATTAGATGGTACTAAGTTATATAGCATTAGTGAAGCTTCAGCAACTATAAAAGATTTAGTAAGTGCGAAATTTGACGAAACTGTTGAAATTGCAATGAACTTAAATGTTGATCCACGTCATGCTGATCAAATGATTCGTGGGGCAATTGTTCTTCCACATGGTACAGGTAAAACTGTTCGTGTAGCTGTATTTGCTAAAGGGGCTAAAGCTGATGAAGCTAAAGCTGCTGGTGCTGATATTGTTGGAACTGATGATTTAGTTGCACAAATTAAAGAGGGAATATTTAATTTTGATGTAGTTGTAGCTGCACCAGATTGTATGGGTCTTGTTGGTCAAATTGGTCGTATTTTAGGACCAAAAGGTATGATGCCTAACCCTAAAACAGGAACTGTTACGCCAGATGTAGCAACTGCTGTTAAAAATGTGAAAGGCGGTCAAGTAAATTTCCGTGTTGACAAAAAAGGGAATATTCATGCTGGTATTGGTAAAGCAAGTTTTGATGCTGATAAAATTACTGAAAATTTAAAAAGCTTTATTATGGCAATAAATAAACAAAAGCCAGCTTCTGCAAAAGGCCGTTATATTCAAAATGCTGCTCTTAGTTTAACTATGAGTCCTGCTATAAAACTTGACGTTCTTGCTCTGGCAGATATAAAGTAATTTATATTAAAACCCAACATAGGAAAGTTTATTTTCCTGTGTTTTTAAAAGTAAAATTTTTATTTTGAGATAGTTTATTTTAGAGTAAAGATTTTCAAATTTTTTGGGAATCTGAATTACTTGGACTAAAGATAGTAGGGGTATCCACCGAGTTAGTGGTGAGCTTAATTGAGCCTTTCTCACCCTTCTTGAAGTTATGTCTAAGAAAGGAGAATTATATGTTAAAGTCAAAAAAAGCTGAAGTAATTGCTTCATTAACTGATTCATTTGCAAACACGACTGCTGTAGTTATATGTGACTATAAAGGTCTTACTGTTGGTAAGTTAGAAGAGTTAAGAATCGCTGCTCGCAATAAAGACACAAGTGTTCAGGTTGTAAAAAATACCTTAGCTACAATTGCACTCGATAAAGCTGGAATGAGCGGTGTTGAAATCAAAGATACTAATATTTTTATTTGGTCTGATGATGTAATTAGTGCTGCTAAAATTTCTGCAGATTTCGCTAAAAAAAATGAGCTATTCGTTATTAAAGCTGGTTATTTAGATAAAGAACCAGCAGATATAGCTAAAATTGAAGCATTTGCTAAACTTCCAGGTCGTGAAGAACTACTTGGTATGCTTGCTGCTACTTGGATGGCTCCAATTACGAATATGGCAATTGGAATCGAAGCGCTTAGAAAAAAGAAAGAGGAAGCTTAGTCTTCACTTCTTAGATGTGATTTGATTCACAAAATCAAAAGGAAAGAATCATTAATGTGATTGGCTTTCCATAATTAAAAAAAATCAAGGAGTCATATTATGGCTATAACTAAAGAAGACGTATTAGAATTTATCTCAGGACTTTCAGTATTAGAACTTTCTGAATTAGTAAAAGAATTTGAAGAAAAATTTGGTGTATCTGCACAACCTGTTGCTATGGCTGGTGGAGCTGTAGCTGGTGAAGCTGCTGAAGAAAAAACTGAATTCGATGTTATCATTACAGACGCTGGTGCAAAGAAAATTGGTGTAATTAAAGCTGTTCGTGCTCTTACTGGTCTTGGACTAAAAGAAGCTAAAGAAGCAACTGAAGCATTACCATCTACAATCAAAGAGGGTGTAGATAAAGAAACTGCTGAAGCAGCAAAAGCAGCTCTAGAAGAAGCTGGTGCAACTGTAGAAGTAAAATAGGTTTTAAAGACCGCATATCCAAAAAAACTTAGTTTTTTTGGATAATTTTTAAATTTTTGGGCGCTTTTACAAAGGGATTTATGTCTCTTTGTAAAAGTGCCCTTATGTCGTTTATAAGCACTGTAAAATTCGAGCCCATTTCAAGAGCTCAAAATCTATCTAGAGACGTCTAGATACGATACGCTTAATATTTAAATTAAGCCCCTAATAAATACTCATCGAGGTAGCCTATGTTAAACACTTTATATTCCGGAAATCGTCTTCGTGTAGACTTCTCTAAAACTCCTCAAGAAATTGAAGTACCAAATTTATTACAACTTCAGCAAAGTTCATATGATAAATTTTTAATGCTAGATGCAAAAGACAGAACTGCTAGTGGTATTGAAGAAGTATTTCAATCAGTATTTCCTATTCATGATACTCAAAATAGATTGACTGTTGAGTACATTGGTAGTGAAGTTGCTAACCCAAAATATACGGTTAGAGAATGTATGGAGAGAGGTCTTACTTACGCAGTTTCATTAAGAATGAAAACTCGTCTTGTGTTGTGGGACAGAGACGAAAACACTAAAGAGAAACTTGGTGTTAAAGATATTAAAGAGCAAAGTATATTTGTTCGTGACATTCCACTAATGACAGAAAGAACGTCTTTTATTATCAATGGTGTTGAAAGAGTTGTTGTAAACCAGCTTCACAGATCACCTGGTGTAATTTTTAAAGAAGAAGAGTCGACTACAACTGGTAATAAACTTATTTATACTGGTCAAATTATTCCAGATCGTGGTTCTTGGTTATACTTTGAATATGATCCTAAAGATATTCTTTATATGAGAATCAACAAGCGCCGTAAAGTTCCTGTAACAATTATGTTTCGTGCTTTAGGATACTCTAAACAAGATATTTTAAAACTTTTCTATCAAATTCAAACAATTAATATAGAAAACAATAGTTACTCAATTGCGTTTAATCCAAACGATTACTCATCGAGATTAAATTATGATTTAGTTGATTTAGACGGGAAAGTACTCGTAGGAGCATCTAAAAGATTATCAGTTAAAAAAGCACAAAAATTTATGGATGATGGAATAACTGAAGTTCAGTATCCTTTAGATGTTTTACTAGAGCGTTATCTTGCAGAGCCTATTATTGACCCAGAAACGGGTGAAATTCTTTTTGATACTATGACTCACATTGATGAGACTAAATTAAAGAAAATGGCAGAGATTGGAATTACTGAAATAAAAATTGCTAACGATTTAGCTGAGGGTGTAGATAAATCAATTATTAATGCGTTTAATGCTGACACTGATTCACTCAAACTACTTAAGCAGACTGAAGATATAGAAGATGAAAATGATCTTTCTGCAATTCGTATTTACAAAGTTATGAGACCGGGTGAGCCAGTAACTAAAGAGGCTGCAAAAATATTTGTAAACCAACTTTTCTTTGATCCAGAGAGATATGACTTAACAAGAGTTGGTCGTATGAAAATGAATCATAAACTTGGCATGAATATTCCAGAGTATATTACAGTGCTTACTCACCAAGATATTATTGAATCAGTTAAATATGTTATTAAAGTTAAAAATGGTCAAGGTCATATAGATGATAGAGACCACCTAGGTAATCGTCGTATTCGTTCGATTGGTGAACTTTTAGGAAATGAATTACATAATGGCCTTATAAAAATGCAAAAAGCAATTCGTGATAAATTATCTACGATGAGTGGACCAATGGCTGAGTTAATGCCACACGATTTAATTAATTCTAAAATGATTACTTCAACTATCATGGAGTTTTTCTCTGGTGGACAACTTTCACAGTTTATGGATCAAACAAATCCTCTTTCTGAAGTAACTCACAAACGTCGTCTTTCTGCGTTAGGAGAGGGTGGGCTTGTAAAAGAGAGAGCTGGCTTTGAAGTGCGTGACGTTCACCCTACTCATTATGGTCGTATTTGTCCGATTGAGACTCCAGAGGGTCAAAATATTGGTCTTATTAATACTTTAGCAACTTATTCAAAAGTAAATGAGCATGGATTTATTGAAGCTCCATACAAAGTTATGAAAGATGGTCAACTTACTTCTGAAGTTGTATATTTAACTGCAACACAAGAAGAAGGTGTAATGATCGCTGCTGCTTCAAATAAACTTGATGAAAATAATCAATTTATTGAGCCTCTAATAGCAGTTAGACAAGATGGAGAAATTCTTCTTCGTAAAGCTACAGAATGTGCGTACGCTGACCTTTCTTCTCATATGGTTGTTGGTGTTGCTGCTTCACTTATTCCTTTCTTGGAACATGATGATGCCAACCGTGCACTCATGGGATCAAACATGCAACGTCAGGCTGTGCCGTTATTAAAAGTCAATTCTCCAATGGTTGGAACGGGTGTTGAAAAACTTGTAGCTCGTGATTCTTGGGAATGTGTAAAGGCAAAGCGTTCAGGTACTATTGAAAAAGTTGATGGTAAGCACGTTTATGTAATGGGTGAAGAAGATGGTGAGATTTATATTGACTATTACCCATTACAAAAAAACCTTAGAACGAATCAAAATACTTCATTTACACAAAAACCAATTGTTAATGTTGGAGATAAAGTAATTAAGGGACAAATCATCGCTGATGGTCCAAATATGGATCAAGGTGAATTAGCACTTGGTGTTAATGCTATGGTTGCGTTTATGCCATGGAATGGTTATAACTTTGAGGATGCGATTGTAATTTCTGAGCGTTTAATTCGTAAAGATGCTTTTACATCTGTACATATTTATGAAAAAGAAGTAGAAGCTCGTGAACTTAAACATGGTGTTGAAGAGATTACTCGTGATATTCCTAATGTTAGAGATGATGAGTTGGCACATCTTGATGAGTCTGGTATTATTAAAATTGGTACTCAGGTGAAGGGTGGAATGATTATTGTTGGTAAAGTTTCTCCTAAAGGGGAAGTTAAACCAACTCCAGAAGAGCGTCTTTTACGTGCAATATTTGGTGAAAAAGCTGGTCATGTTGTCAATAAATCACTTTACTGTCCCCCATCTATGGAAGGTGTTGTAGTTGACATAAAGATCTTTACAAAAAAAGGTTATGACAAAGATGCTCGTGCTCTTGAACTTGAAAAAGAAGAGCGTGATTATTTAGAACGTGAGCACTATGACAGACTTATCATGATTGATAAAGAAGAGATGTTAAGAGTTACTAAACTTCTTACTCGTGAGCCATTACAATCAAATATTAAAGTTGGTGAAACTGAGTATAAAGCTGGAGATACTATTAATGGCGAAGATTTAGCTGAAGTAAATCGTTTTGCTATGAATGCTATTGTCAAATCATTTAGTGAAAATATTCAAAATGAGTATAATAAAACTAAAAATTATTTCCAAAAAGAGAAACGTGTCTTCAGAGATGAGCATGAAGAGAAGCTGACTATTTTAGAAAAAGATGACATTCTTCCAAATGGTGTTGTTAAATATGTTAAAGTTTATATAGCTACGAAACGTCATCTCAAAGTTGGTGATAAAATGGCTGGTCGTCATGGAAATAAAGGTATCGTTTCAATTATAGTTCCAGAAGTTGATATGCCATATATGGAAGATGGCCGTTCAGTAGATGTTTGTCTTAATCCATTAGGTGTACCTTCGCGTATGAATATTGGACAAATTTTAGAGATGCATCTTGGTATGGCTGGACGTGAACTTGGTAATCAGATTCAAGAACAGTTTAATACAAAACAAAAAGACTACATAGATACAATGCGTTCTAAAATGATTGCTATTGCGGATGTTGCAGGTATGATGAATGCAGTTGAAGTTATCGGTGCTATGAGTGATGAGAAATTTTTAAAATACGCAAGAGATTGGGCAAAAGGTGGAGTTAGATTCGCTACACCAATTTTCGAAGGCGTAAACGCAGTAGAGTTTGAGAAACTTTATGAACTTGCAAATATGGATGCTGATGGTAAAGTCGTACTATACGACGGTAAGACAGGCGCAAAAATTAAAGAGCGTGTAAATGTTGGTTATATGTATGTACTTAAACTACATCACTTGGTTGATGAGAAAATTCATGCTCGTTCAACTGGACCATACTCTTTAGTAACACAACAGCCAGTTGGTGGTAAAGCACTCTTTGGTGGTCAAAGATTTGGTGAAATGGAAGTTTGGGCTCTAGAAGCATATGGTGCTTCTGCTGTTCTTAAAGAAATGCTAACTATTAAATCTGATGATGTTGATGGCCGTGTTCGTGCTTATAAAGCACTTACTAAAGGTGAGTTAGTACCACCTTCTGGTATTCCTGAAACACTATTTGTATTAACAAAAGAGCTACAAGCGCTTGCTCTTGATGTAGAGATTATGGACGAGGTGGAAGACAATGAGTAAATTAGTTCCAATTGAAGTAACTGAAGATAACAGACCAAAAGATATTAAACAGCTGCAGTTTCGCCTTGCATCACCTGAAAAGGTTATGTCTTGGAGTCACGGTGAAGTAAAAAAGCCTGAAACTATTAACTACCGTACATTGAAGCCTGAGCGTGATGGTCTATTTTGTGCGAAAATTTTCGGACCTGTAAGAGACTATGAGTGTCTTTGTGGTAAATACAAAAAGATGCGCTATAAAGGTGTTGTATGTGAAAAATGTGGTGTTGAAGTAACATCAACTAAGGTTCGCCGTAACCGTATGGGCCATATTGAACTTGTGACTCCAGTTGCACACATTTGGTATGTAAGTTCATTACCTTCACGTATTGGTACTCTTTTAGGTATTAAGATGAAAGACCTAGAACGTGTACTTTATTATGAAGCATACATTGTTGAGTCTGGTGGTGAAGCATACTATGATGCAGAAGCAAAAACACCGGTACTTCAGTATGATGTTTTAAATGAAGAACAGTACCGTACTTTAGTTCAAAGATTTGGAGAATTAGGCTTTAAGGCCCGTATGGGTGGTGAAGTTATTCGTGACTTACTTGATTCTATAGACTTGGTTGATTTATTTACTACTCTAAAAGAAGCTATCGGTGAGACAAAATCAGAAGCTAAAAAGAAAACTATTAACAAACGTCTTAAAGTTATTGAGTCATTTTTAAATAGTGGAAATAATCCTGCATGGATGATGTTAACTGTNNTNCCAGTTCTTCCACCAGATTTACGTCCACTTGTTTCACTTGATGGCGGTAAATTTGCAGTTTCAGATGTAAATGATTTATACCGNCGTGTAATCAANCGNAATCAACGTTTGAAGCGTNTAGTTGAACTTGAAGCTCCTGAGATTATTGTTCGTAATGAAAAGCGTATGTTACAAGAATCTGTTGATGCACTATTTGATAATGGTCGTCGTGCAAACGCAGTTAAAGGTGCTAACAAGCGTCCACTGAAATCATTAAGTGAAATCATTAAAGGTAAGCAAGGACGTTTTCGCCAAAACTTACTTGGTAAGCGTGTTGACTTCTCTGGACGTTCAGTAATTGTTGTTGGGCCATCTTTAAGAATGGATCAGTGTGGACTCCCTAAAAAAATGGCTCTAGAGCTATTTAAGCCACATTTGATTGCAAAACTTGAAGATAAAGGTTATGCAACTACAGTTAAAGCTGCTAAGAAGATGATTGAAGACAAAACAAATGAAGTTTGGGAATGTTTAGCAGAAATTGTTGATGGCTATCCAGTAATGCTTAACCGTGCACCAACTCTGCATAAGCTTTCGATTCAAGCCTTTCACCCTAAGTTAATTGATGGTAAAGCAATTCAACTTCACCCACTAGTTTGTGCTGCGTTTAATGCCGATTTCGATGGGGATCAGATGGCCGTACACGTACCTTTATCTTCTGCTGCTATTGCGGAGTGTAAAGTACTTATGCTTGCATCTATGAACATTATGCTTCCTGCATCTGGTAAAGCGATTGCTACACCATCTCAGGATATGGTTCTTGGTATCTATTACATCACTTTAGAAAAAAATGGTGTGAAAGGTTCAAATAAACTATTTGCAAATGTTGATGAAGTGAGAATTGCTATAGAGCATGATGCTCTTGATATACATGCAAAAGTAAGAACTCGTGTTGATGGTCGTATTATTCATACTACTGCAGGGCGTTTACTTCTTAAGGCAATTTTACCTGATTTTGTTCCTGTTGAATTATGGAATAGAGTTATGAAGAAAAAAGCTATTAATGAAATAGTTGATTATGTACAAAAGCATGGCGGTATAGGTATTACTGCAGGTTTCCTTGACCGTCTTAAAGATTTAGGTTTTAAACACGCAACAGAGTCTGGAGTATCAATCTCTTCTGATGATATTCGTGTTCCTGAGATGAAAGCCGGCAAAATCGCTGAATCTAAAGCGAGAGTTATTGAGATTCAAAAACAATTTGAAGCGGGTCTTTTGACTGAACAAGAAAGATACAATAAAATTATTGATGTTTGGACAGATACAAATAATACTCTTGCTTCTGAAATGATGCAACTTGTTCAAACTGATAAAGATGGATTTAACTCAATTCACATGATGGCTGATTCCGGTGCTCGTGGTTCTGCTGCACAAATTCGTCAGCTTGCAGGTATGCGTGGTCTTATGGCTAAGCCAAGTGGTGATATTATTGAAACACCAATTATCTCTAACTTTAAAGAGGGTCTGAATGTAATTGAGTACTTTATTTCGACTCACGGTGCGAGAAAAGGTCTTGCCGATACAGCACTTAAAACAGCGAATGCAGGTTATTTAACTCGTAAACTTGTTGATGTTGCGCAAAATGTTAAGATTGTTGAACACGATTGTCATACGCATGAAGGGATTGAGATTTCGGATATTTCAGATCAAAACACATTAATCGAATCTTTAGAAGATAGACTGAATGGTAGAGTTTTAGCTGATGATGTAATTGACCCTATATCAAATGAGATTCTTTATGCTGAAGGAACACTTTTAGATGAAGTTAGTGCTAAAATAATTTCAGAAGCTGGAATAAAAACAGCACATATTAGAACCCCGACAACTTGTAAAAGTGAAGATGGTATCTGTGCTTTATGTTATGGTGTAAATCTTGCAACTGGACATATTGTTCGTACTGGAGAGGCTGTTGGTATTGTAGCTGCTCAGTCTATCGGTGAGCCTGGTACACAGCTTACGCTTCGTACTTTCCACGTTGGGGGAACAGCAAGTTCTACCGCACAAGAGAGACAAGTTGTAGCTGAGAAAGAAGGTTTCATACGCTACTACAATTTAAAAACCTATGTTTCTAAAGAGGGCAAAAATATAGTTTCCAACAGAAGAAACGCAGCTGTACTTTTAGTTGAGCCTAAAATAAAAGCACCATTTGCTGGTAGAATAGAGATTCAAACTGTTCATGATGAAGTTATTATTAGTATTGTTTCTAAAAAAGAGACTGTTCGCTACTCACTACGTAAAATAGAGATAGCCAAACCAAACGAATTAGCTGGTGTAAGTGGACAGATTGAGGGTAAATATTATTTCCCACATGATAGTGGTACAGAAGTAGAAGCCGAAGAGTCAATTGTTGAAACAATTAAAGACGGATGGAATGTTCCATCTCGTATTCCTTATGCATCAGAGCTTTTAGTTAAAAACGGAGCACCAGTTACTCAGAAAATTCTTGCAAAAGAAGAAGGAAATGTTAAATATTTCTTACTTAAAGGTGACTACTTAGAAAGATTTGAAGGTCTTAAAGCTGGATATGAAGTGGTTGAAAAAGGTCTTTTTGCAACAGTTGTAGATAGTAATAATCGTGAAGCTGTACGTCATTATATTGCTCGTGGTTCCGTAATTGTAGCAAATGATGATGAGGCTGTGGATGCTTCGACTTTAATTGCTAAACCATCATCTGATGAGTCTACTGTGATTGCAGAATGGGATCCATACTCAAATCCAATAATTTCTGAGTCAAACGGTAGAGTTACATATGAAGATATTATTGTTGGAACAACAGCATCTGAACAGATAGATGAACTTACGGGTAAAACACGTTTAATGGTTAACGATCACATATCTTCTGATTATAAACCAACAATTGTGCTAGCAACTGCAGATGGTGAGTTATTACGTTACGCAATTGAACCTAAATCTTCAATCTATGTATCCAACGGAGCAGAAGTTAAAATTGCTGATATTATTGCAAAAACACCAAAAGCACTTCAAAAATCATCAGATATTACTGGTGGTCTTCCACGTGTTTCTGAACTGTTTGAAGGTCGTCGTCCAAAAGCAACTGCTTTGATTTCTGAGATTGACGGTACTGTTAGTTTTGGAAAGCCTTTACGTGGTAAAGTAAGAATCATAGTGAGTAATACTGAAAATGGAATTATAAAAGAATATTTTGTTGATAAGTCACATGAATCAGTTGTAAACACAGGAGACTTTGTACATGCTGGTGAGCGTTTAACTACTGGTATTTTGTCTTCTCATGAACTTTTACGTATTATGGGTGTTAAAGCACTTTATAATTACCTAGTCTCAGAAGTACAGCAAGTATACCGTTCACAAGGGGTTAATATCTCTGATAAACATATTGAGGTAATTTTTACTCAAATGTTGCGTCAGATTAAAATTGTGAAATCTGGAGATACTAAATTTATTGAAGGTGATTTAATTTCTAAAGCAAAATTTGCTGCGGAAAATGAAAAAATCATTCGTCTTGGTGGTCGTCCTGCGATTGCTGAGCCTTTCCTTGTCGGTATTACAAGAGCGGCTGTATCTGCAGATAGTATTATCTCAGCTGCATCATTCCAAGATACAACTAAAGTTCTAACAGAAGCTGCAGTTTCAGCTAAAGTAGATAATTTAGAAAACTTAAAAGAAAATGTTATTATTGGTCGTACTATTCCTGTTGGAACTGGTATTTACAAAGATCAAGAAGTACAATTCGTTACAGAAGAAATATAAATTTTCTTTTTATCATATGTGTAGATACTTCTACACATATGAATCTCACATTAATTCTCACTTAAAATAAGCTAACTTTAATTACAATTTATGTATTATCTCGTGTCTATAATTCTCTTAAATTAAGAGGATTACATTCTACTGGAAAATTAAGTAAAAAGGAATTGTATGCCTACAATCAATCAATTGATTCGTAATGAGCGTAAACGTGTGATAAAGAAATCAAAATCACCTGCGCTTGTTTCATGTCCACAACGTCGTGGTGTATGTACGCGTGTTTACACAACTACACCTAAAAAACCTAACTCGGCTTTAAGAAAAGTTGCAAAAGTTAGATTAACATCTGGTTTTGAGGTTATCTCATATATCGGTGGTGAAGGTCATAACCTTCAAGAACACTCTATCGTACTTGTACGTGGTGGTCGTATTAAAGATTTACCTGGTGTTAAATATCACATCGTTCGTGGTGCACTTGATACTGCTGGTGTTGCTAATCGTACTGTCGCTCGTTCTAAATACGGAACAAAAAGACCTAAAAAATAATCTGAGATTATTTTTTAAACACATATATTCAATAGCTACAGGATAAATTTTAAGTAATTTATTTTGAGTAAATTTGAAAAAATTGAAGAAGAAGGAAAACTCAAATGAGAAGAAGAAAAGCTCCCGTTCGTCCAGTTATGCCAGATCCAGTTTATGGAAGCAAAATACTGACGAAATTTATAAACAAAGTAATGTTAGATGGTAAAAAATCTACAGCTGAAAAAATCATTTATAGTGCAATGGATATCATTGCTTCAAAGGGTGAAAAATCAGGAATAGATACATTTAATGAAGCTATTGAAAATATTAAACCAATTATTGAAGTAAAAAGTCGCCGTGTTGGTGGTGCTACTTATCAAGTTCCAGTAGAAGTACGCCCAGTACGTCAACAGTCTTTGGCTATTCGTTGGCTAATTGATGCTGCACGTAAGAGAAATGAAAGAACTATGGCTGAGAAATTGGCTAATGAGTTTATGGATGCAGCATCTGATAAAGGTTCAGCATTCAAGAAAAAAGAAGATACTTATAGAATGGCAGAAGCTAATAAAGCATTTGCTCACTATCGTTGGTAATCTTTAAATAATTAAGTTGGACTATCCTAACCTTGTGGGTTAGGGTTCCTCTATAAACCTCTTTTGTAAATACATTAATATTTATTTACAAAAGAGGTTCAACTCTACAAAAAACAAATATAAGGCATTGAAAAGATGGCTAGATCGCATAAACTAAACGACGTAAGAAATATAGGTATTGCTGCACATATTGATGCAGGAAAAACTACAACTACAGAAAGAATTCTCTTTTATACTGGTGTTGAGCATAAAATCGGTGAGGTTCATGATGGTGCTGCTACTATGGACTGGATGGAACAAGAGCAAGAGCGTGGTATTACAATTACTTCTGCTGCAACTACTTGTGAATGGGCTGGTAAGCAAATTAATATTATTGATACTCCGGGCCACGTTGACTTTACTATTGAAGTTGAACGTTCTATGCGTGTACTTGATGGTGCTGTTTCAGTATTCTGTGCTGTAGGTGGTGTTCAACCTCAATCAGAGACAGTTTGGAGACAACGTAATCGTTATAAAGTTCCTTCAATTGTTTTTGTAAACAAAATGGATAGAACAGGTGCAGACTTTTATGAAGTAGAGAGTCAAATTCGTGATAGACTCAAGGGTAATCCAATGCCTATTCACCTTCCAATTGGTGCAGAAGCTGAGTTTGAAGGTATTATTGACTTAGTTATAATGAAAGAAGTTGTTTGGGACCAAGACGCAGCAATGGGTTCTAACTACCATATTCAAGAAATTCGTGAGTCTTTACAAGATAAAGCTGAAGAGTACAGAGAAAAAATGATGGAAACGCTTGCAGAAGTTGAAGGTAATGATGAATTTGCTGAGAAATTTCTAGATGGTGGAGAGTTTACTGAAGCAGAGGTTAAAGCTGCAATAAAAGCTGCTACTCTTGGTATGGCTGTTGTTCCAATGACTCCAGGTACTGCATTTAAAAATAAAGGTGTTCAAACTCTACTTGACGCTGTTGTTGACTTTTTACCTTCACCTATGGAAACAGCTCCAATTGAAGGAACTTTGATGGATGATGAAGAAGTGCATGTTGCTGTTCCATCAACTGATGATGGCGATTTTGCTGCACTTGCATTTAAAATTATGACTGACCCATTTGTTGGTGTTTTAACTTTTATTCGTGTATATCGTGGTTCTTTAGAAGCAGGTTCATTTGTACATAACTCTACTAAAGACAAAAAAGAGAGAGTTGGTCGTATCGTTAAGATGCATGCTATCAAGCGTGAAGAAGTTAAAGAAATTTATGCTGGTGAAATCGGTGCAGTTGTTGGTCTTAAATCTACAACTACTGGTGATACTTTATGTCAAGGTGACGTTAAAGTCGTCTTAGAGAGAATGGACTTCCCAGCTCCAGTTATCTCTGTTGCAGTTGAGCCAAAAACAAAAGCTGACCAAGAAAAAATGGGTATTGCCTTAAATAAACTAGCTGCTGAAGATCCATCTTTCAGAGTAAATACAGATGAAGAAACAGGGCAGACTATTATTTCAGGAATGGGTGAATTACACCTTGAAATTCTTGTAGATAGAATGAAAAGAGAATTCTCTGTTGATGCTGAAGTTGGTGCTCCACAAGTTTCTTATAGAGAGTCTATCAAAGAAGAAGTGAATCAAGAGTACAAATATGCAAAACAATCAGGTGGTCGTGGTCAGTTTGGTCATGTTTACCTTACTGTTAAGCCAGGCGAAAAAGACACAGGATTTGTTTTTCATAATGAAATTAAAGGTGGATCTGTTCCTAAAGAATACATTCCAGCAGTTTCTAAAGGTTGTGAAGAAGCTATGGCTAATGGTGTACTTGCTGGTTATCCAATGGAAGATGTTGATGTTACACTTTATGATGGTTCTTACCATGATGTGGATTCAAATGAAATGGCATTTAAACTTGCTGCTTCAATGGGATTCAAAGAGGCTTGTCGTAAAGCAAAACCTTCTATCTTAGAGCCAATGATGAAAGTTGAAGTTGAAGTTCCTGAAGAAAATATGGGTGATGTTATCGGTGACCTTAATAGACGTCGTGGACAAATCAACTCAATGGGTGACCGTTCAGGGCATAAAATTGTTGATGCTCATGTTCCTTTATCTGAAATGTTTGGTTATTCTACTGACCTTCGTTCAGCTACTCAAGGACGTGCTACATACTCTATGGAATTTGACCATTATGCAGAAGTTCCAAAAAATGTATCTGAAGAGATTCAGAAAAAAAGAAACGGTTAATATTTAACCGTTTCTAAAATACTACTTCTATTAACAACGCTATGCGTTGTTAATACTCTTACTACCTTACTTTGATTTTCTTCTTACAAACTTCATAATAAAACCAAATAAAGCTCTTAAAAAATAGAGTATTAGATAAACAAAAAATGTGTACAGTAAAGGATGAATATAGTTTTCATGTTCTTGCATTAAGCCCAGTCTAATAGTTGGATTACTGAGCATATCAGGATGCATTAAAAATATTAAAAGCGTCAGTAAGGCCGTATATATTATCATCTCTTTTTTTATTATATTGAGCATAAAATAACCCTTTTGTTTGTTTTTAAAATTATATCAAAATAATAATTTGAGAATTATTTCGCTAAATCCAAGAAAAATCTTCATATACACTAGGTCTTCCCTTGAGTGTGAGAAAAGGTGTGTACTCGGCTTTGTAAGAGAGTGATGGACAGGCTTGTACACAATATCCTAAATAAATCCATTTTTTATTACTGCGTTTAGCAAGTTTAATTTGGTTTAGAAGAGAAAGTTTACCTAAAGAGTAGGGACTATAATCAGGATCGTAGTAAAAATATATTGAAGAGATTCCTTCTTCTAAAATATCAACTAAGTCAACCCCAATTAATTTTTCTTCATCAAAGTATAAAATCTCATATCCGAAGTCATTATGGCCTGCAACGAATGACTGGTAGTAGTGTTCAGGCGTAGTTTTATTGTAGGTCCACTCTTTTTTGTTTTTCATATGTAGATGATATTTTTCAAAGAGATTAAGATGTGCTTGAGACAAAGAAGGCACTTGAATATAACTTGTAATATTGTGAGCTTTTTTCATAATTCTTCTTTGTGATTTTGAAAAATGAAAATTATTTACATCAATTTTAATACTTTGACATTCATTGCAATCACCACATATAGGACGAAAATACATCTTACCGAATCTTCTATATCCACGTTCTATTAAATCTTGGCAGTTTTGTACTGAAGCATTTTCAATGACTTTATAGTGGGTTACTTGCTCTTTATCTTTAAGGTAAGAGCATTCGTCATTGAGATAAAATTCTTTAAGTAAGTTCATTGTGTAATTTTGACATAATTAATATTAGAAAAAATGCTAAGAACGATTTTGAGCTATCAAAACGCCTTCTATCATCGTGTCTATGTCACCATCTAAAATACCAGTAACATTAGAATATGCTTCATTGCTTCTTGTATCTTTTATTTGTTGATAGGGCTGCATAACATAAGAACGGATTTGATGTCCCCAGCCTATTTCACTTTTTGAAACGCCATCTTGTTCAGCTTTTTGTGCTTCTAGTTCAAGTTCATAAAGACGTGACTTTAACATCTTCATAGCAGTTGCTTTATTTTTATGTTGGCTTCTATCGTTTTGACACTGCACAACTACACCTGTTTCAATATGCGTAAGACGAATAGCAGATTCCGTTTTATTAACATGCTGTCCACCAGCTCCACTTGCTCTGTATGTGTCTACTCTTATATCTTTATCTTCGATGACTATATTTATGTCATCATCAAGCTCAGGAGAGACCATTACAGAAGAAAAAGATGTATGGCGTTTTGCGTTTGAGTCAAACGGAGATATACGAACGAGTCTATGAATTCCATTTTCAACTTTGAGGTAGCCATAAGCATTTTCTCCTTTGATTATTATGGAAACATCCTTGATTCCAGCTTCTTCACCACTTTGATAATCAAGTATCTCAACTTTAAAACCACGTCTCTCAGCCCAGCGTTTATACATTCTTAAAAGCATTTCAGCCCAATCTTGACTCTCTGTTCCACCAGCCCCTGGATGGATAGAGAGTATGGCATTATTTGCATCACTATCACCACTCAAAAGAACTTCTATTTCCATATTTCGAATAGAGTTTTTCAAATTAGAAGCATCATCATAAAGAGCCTCAATAGACTCTTCATCATTTTCTTCTTTAGCCATTTCATATAACTCTTTAGCATCTGTTACAGTATTTTTTGCTATATTAAATTTATTTAGTTTTCTATGAAGTTGCGTTTTCTCTTTTTGGATAAGGGCTGCGTTTGCTGCATCATTCCAAAAATCTTGATCATTTTCCATGGATTGGATTGCATCAAGTCTGGTTTGTATTTTTACAGGTTCTATTACACCTGTAATATTTTTCATTTTTAACGTGACATTTTTTAAAAGTTCTGTGTATTCGTAATTATCCATAAAATAGTCCATATATTGTATAATGCGATTATATTAAATAGAGGCTTAAAATGAAGATTATCTCCGATCCTTTAGAGTTAAAAGAATACTTAAAGCATAAAAATCAAACTATAGGTTTTGCTCCAACAATGGGTGCTTTGCATGAGGGCCATATTGCACTTATAAAAAAAGCAAAAGAAGAAAATGAGATAGTTGTTGTATCTATCTTTGTCAACCCAACACAATTTTTAAAGGGTGAAGACTTAGATCAATATCCCTCACGCGATGCTGCTGATAAAAAGCTTTGTGAAATGAGTGGGGTTGATATACTATTTTTTCCAGCCGCCAAAGATATGTACGGAAGTGATGAAGTCTCTCTTTTGGCTCCAAAAGTCAGAGGCTATGTTTTAGAAGGTTTTTCAAGACCTGGACATTTTGATGGCGTTTTAACAGTAGTTGCAAAACTTTTAAATATAGTATCACCAACCCGAGCCTATTTTGGAAAAAAAGATGCCCAGCAGTTAAATCTCATAACGCTTATGGTTAAACAACTTTTTATGAGTGTTGTTATTGTCCCTGTAAATACTGTAAGAGAAGCAGATGGATTGGCCTTAAGCAGTAGAAATATTTATCTCAACACACAAGAAAGAAAAGAGGCGCTGCGTATCTCCGCATCTCTTCGTGTGGCTGCGAAAATGCTTAGTACAGATATGCTTGTATCTAGCGAGATTATTAAAAGTATGAGAGACACTCTCTATCCTCTTGAGGTGGTGTACGTGGAAGTTTTAAATCGTGATTTTAAAAAGATAGAGAATCTTGAAGTAGGAAACAGTGTCGTTTTAGTTGAGGCCATCGTTGGTAAAACACGATTGCTCGATAATATTTGGTTATAATGATGGCTTTAAGTAGCCATCTTCAACGAGAATATCAATAGTTTTTTTAAACACAGGTACAGCAGTTTGCGAAGCAAACTGACTCTTTTTTGGTTGCACAACAACCACTCCTATTGTGAATTTATTGTTTTTATCATTTGCTAAGCCTACAAACGCAGTGTTGTACTTGTTGATATATCTGCCTTTTTCAACAATATGGGCAGTTCCTGTTTTACCACCAATCTCCAAACCTTGCGTGATTGCTTTAACGCCTGTACCTTTCATTACAGTTTTGATAAGTATTTTTTTCATTCTGAGCGCGGTGGCACTTTTTAAAACTTCTACCTGCTCTCTATCTTCAAGAAGTTTTTCTTGTGAATACTCATCTATAAAACTTTTAATAATTTTTGGATATACCATTTTCCCATTATTGTTAAACGCACTATAAGCTCGCATTATTTGCATAAGATTTGCTTTCATACCATAGCCGTAGGAGCAGGTTGCTTTGTAGATCTCATCTTCTAATTTTTTTGATGATGGAAGCGAACCACTTTTTTCGTAAATCAGATCAGGAGTAGATTTTTGAGAAAATCCAAATTTTTTAAGCCCTTCGTGAAACTCGTAACCAGATAATTTTTGTGCTAGCTGTGCTATACCAACATTTGAGGAGTGAACGATAACATTTTCTGCTGATAGCCAATCAAATTTATGCTCATCAGTAATCAACTTTCTACCAATTTTAAATCTTCCATTGTGCCCATTTACTAAATCATAAGGATTGACAAGTCCTTTTTCTAAGAGCAGGGCAAAGGTAATGGGCTTAATAACACTACCAGGTTCAAAACTATACTCAATCATTCCGCTATTTAAAGAGGGATAGTCACTGCGTTTAATATCTTTTGGCATATATCTATTTGAACTTGCCATGGCTAATACTTCTCCATTTATGGAGCTCATTACACTGAGCATAACTTCTTGAGCATCAAGCTCAATTTTCATCTCATCAAGCATTTTTTCTATTTTTATCTGAAGTGCCACAGGAATAGTGAGCTTAATGTCTAGTCCTGCTATTTTAGCTTTTGTAAAACTATTTTTATTGAGTAGAATATAGCTGTTGACATCTCTATTGCCATGACTTGAACCATCTTGTCTCGCACACAAATCGCCATCAAATTTTTTTTCTAAACCTTTGATGCCACTGATGTGTGTATATCCATCTGCTTCAAACTTATGAGGATAGCCTATGATTGGTGTCAGGAGATTACCATAAGGATACTCTCTACTCTCACCACTCTCAATGATACTTAATCCATGGACAGATCTGTATCCAGTAGAGGCGTCCACTAACTCCATAAACACTTTAAATCTTCTAAGTTCATGAGCAAGTTTTTTTAAATACTGTGCTTGAATCTGTGGAATATGGTAGCTAAGCACTACCACTCCTTTTCTTTTTTTAAGTCTTTTTCTGATTTTTTGAGGCGTCATGCCGGAGTAAATACTAAAAAGTTCCACAAAAAGTTCCTCTTTTTGAGGGTCTATATAGCGCGTGTTGACAACTGCTTTATAGAGTTTTTTTGTAGTTGCTATATGAAAACCATCAGCACTAATAATACTGCCACGTCCAGCTTTAGAACTCTCTTGTGCATACAGAGATGGGATAGAACGGTAGTTTAGAGCACCCATAAGCATAACGCCTAGAAAGACACTAAACGCAAGAGCTATAAGAATATAAAGAAGAAGTATTTTTTTACTTTTGTTACGATTTGCCATGGGTACTTTTTATTTTGATTATAGCAGGGGAAGCCTTAAATTCGAAACACGCCTTAATATTAACCAATATATAATAAAAAAACACATATTTAAGCATCTTTTAAAGACAATAGTAATAAACTAATTTTAACGTTACTGGTGTAACTGAATTTTTTACAAACAAAGGAGTTCTTAATGAAAAGAACTGGTTTTACAATGATCGAATTGATCTTCGTTATCGTTATTTTAGGTATTTTAGCAGCTGTTGCTATTCCAAAGCTTGCGGCTACTCGTGATGATGCAAAAATCTCTACAATTGCTACAAATGTGAATCAAATTGTAAGTGATGTGCTGGCAAACTACACTGCTACAGGTGATTTAAACGTATCTAGTGCAGCAGAGTGGGCTAAGATGACAAATGTGAAGTCTCCAGAGATAGTGTATACAGAAAATACGGCTACAATTAGTGATAAAGATGCTACTGCGGATGATGATACTGCGTGTGTAACAATTGTGTATGATGCCACTACGGGTGAGTTGACCACAACAGCATCTGATATGACTGCAAATAGTATTTGTGAAGGTATCAATAAACGTATTGGCTTTGAGACAGCTGCTGAGACAAAAGTTGTGAAAGTCTCTGGTTCAAGAGTTGTTTATTAATTAAGAATTAACTCTTTTGTATTCCCAAAAAACTTGGGAATACATCTATAAAGCTACTTTTTCTTTCTAAAATTCAAACTTAAATAACCTAAAAAATGTTACTATATATTTTAATAATCCAAAGGAATCTCTATGCAAAAATGCAAAAATGCTTTTACAATGATTGAGCTTGTATTTGTCATTGTTGTTCTTGGAATTTTAGCGGCTGTAGCAGTTCCAAGACTTGCAGCGACTAGAACCGACGCTCAAATATCAAAAGCCCGTGCAGATATAGCTTCCATACGTTCTGCGATTGTAACCGAGAGACAATCACGCTTAATTAAAGGAGATTCAACTTGGATACCAAAACTGAGTACAGGTGTTACGGATGAGAATCTATTCACGGGTGTTGATGTTAATCAAACTCTTCTTATGTACGGAATCTCACCTGGAGATTGGTTAAGAGAAGATGACACTACCTATACTTTAACATTGGGGAGTGCTACAACAACATTTACATACTCTAATGAAACAGGAATTTTCATTTGTGATAAAACAGCCGGAACAGCTGAGCAAAATGATTTATGTAAGAGTTTAATTGATTAATCACTTTTTACTCTATTGATCTCAATGCATTACTATCTCGTATCAATCATAGGCTCACCTCTTGAGCCTTTCTCTTATCAATCTTCTGGGACTATTCCAATCGGTACAAAAGTGAGTATCCAAGTTAGAAATAGAACTCTCAATGGTGTAGTGTTATTTTTATGCCAAAAACCAGAGTTTGAAACAAATGATATTTTAGAAGTGAGTGAGTTTTTTTATTCACAAGAGCAGATTGAGTTGGCTAAGTTTATATCGAGATATTATTTTTCATCTTTGGGTGAGGCTCTTGGTTTGATGCTTGCGTTTAGTGATGAGAGTGGTGATGAGGGTGGTGATGAGATTCCGAATCAAGTTTGGAATGACGAAGGTGTTGTTCGGAATGACGAAGGTGTTGTTCGGAATGACGAAGGTGCCGTTTGCAATGACGGCGGTGTGGACTTGAGTGAGGGTGGTTCTGTTTGTCATTCTGGACTTGTACCCAAAGGGCATGTCAATCCAGAATCTAGTTTAAGACTCTCATCTAAACAAGAAAAAGCCCTTTTATTTTTACAAGAACACAAAGTCTCTCTACTCTTTGGGGACACAGGAAGTGGTAAGACAGAAATATATATGAAGTACTTTGAGCAGATGATAGCTCAGAGAAAACGCAGTATATTTTTGATGCCTGAAATCTCTTTGACCCCTCAAATGAGCAAACGTCTAGAAGAGCATTTTGGTGAGAGTGCTGTTATGTGGCACTCCAAACTCACACCTTTGCAGAAGAAAAAAGCTATGGCGAAGATTTATAACGGTGAAGCTAAGATTATTGCGGGTCCGCGTTCAGCACTCTTTTTGCCTGTTAAGGATCTAGGTCTTATTGTTGTAGATGAAGAACATGACGATAGTTATAAATCATCCTCTCGTCCTCGTTATAATGCTCGAGATATAGCAATTTATATGGGGAAACTTAGAGATGTTCCTGTGGTTCTTGGAAGTGCTACTCCATCGCTGACGACTTACACTAAATTTCCTCACGTAAGACTCAAAGGCGGACACTTTAACTCTAACAAAGAGTTCATTTATGAGAAAAGCGCTGAAACACTCTCTCCTTTGATTATGAGTTCTTTGGAACAAACATTAAAGGCAAAAGAGCAGTCAATAGTCTTTCTTCCAACTCGCGCCAATTTCAAGTATCTTATTTGTGGGGATTGTGGACATACGTATGAGTGTGCGTTTTGTAGTATTGGGATGAGTATTCATCAAAAGAGTCGAGCTATGAAATGTCACTATTGTAATTTTACTCAGGCAATACCTCAAGTATGTTCTGAGTGTGGAAGCGGTAATCTTACGAGTTCGCGTTTGGGAACGGCAGAGGCTGTGAAAAATATTAGTGAGGAGTTTAGTGAGGCAAGGGTAGAGCAGTTTGACAGAGATGTAATCACAACCTCAAATAAACTCAAAAAAGCGCTTAAGCGTTTTAATGATAATGAGACAGACATCCTTGTAGGAACGCAGATGCTCAGTAAAGGGCATGATTATCATGGGGTAACTTTGGCGGTAGTTCTTGGCATGGATAACATGCTTAACATGAGTGACTATAGAGCAAGGGAAAAAGCTCTTTCATCTCTCATACAAGTTTCAGGAAGAAGTGGACGAGCTAAAGATGCTAAGGTGTTGGTACAGAGTTTTAATGAAGATTTTTTTAAAGCGTATATAGATAGATATGAAGATTTTTTAGAAGAGGAAAAAGAGTATAGAAAAGAGCTTTATCCGCCCTATAAAAAACTTTGTCGTGTACTATTTTCACATAAAAACGGTGCAAAAGCTAGAGAAGAGATGCAAAAAATGTACGATCATTTAACTGCGTTTAGGAGTGTTGAGATTGTTGGTTATGGAAAATGTGCTATTGAGAGAGTAGCCAATAAATGGCGTTTTGAGATACTGTTGCGTTCGAATAAAAGTACTGATTTGATCAAGGCTATTATGCAGACTAAAGTGGCTTTAGCGGAGATAGACATGGACCCAATAGAATTTGGATGAAAGTTTAGTCTGTTAATTTATTATCAAAAAACCAGTAAAACGCCATCATCATTCCTGGCGTTTTTTTATAACTCTCATCAAACATAAATTTTTTAGCATCTTTTAGTGGAATATAGACAACTTCTATCTCTTCTTCACCTAATCCACCACCCTCATTTATTTTCATACTTTCTTCTATCTCTGCATAGTAGAGAATCTGTGAAGCACCAGAAATTCCAACATTGGTGTAGAAGCAAGTAATATATTGTATGTTTTTGAGAGGGACATCAAAGCCACACTCTTCTAAAATTTCTTCTTTTGCAATCTGCTCATTAGTGGTGTTTTTATCTATNATGCCNGCACAAAGTTCATACATACAGCCATCTGTGTCGGTTGCGTTTAAAACAGCNGGACGCAGCTGTTTTACTAGAGTAAAAGCATTTTTTTCTTTATGCCAAAGAAGAATTGAAACACTGTCGTGAGAGAGTACTGCCTCCCACTTTTTTTGTATCCCTTTGTGTGTGTAGTTTAGGAGCATTGGTTTTACAAATTGAGGATTTTTAAGTTCTTCAATGGAGTCAATTTTGTTTATAATCTCTCCTTTCATTATAAAAGTATGAGATGCTTTGAAAAGGAGTTCGTTTTTTAAATGCTGTTTTTTCATTGAGATGCAACTCTATTTTTGCATCATAGTCGCTTTTAAGTGTTAAAAAAGCTTTTCTCTCTTTGCCTTTGAGTTTTTTAGTCGTTACCTGAACCACTCTTAGAGGATTGATGGCTGTGCCGCGTTTTCTTAACTCAAAATGTAAATGAGGACCAGTTGAGCGACCCGTTGAACCAACGTAAGCTATGGTTTGCCCTTTTTTTACATACTTTCCTCTTGCAATACCTCTACGAAAAGATTTTAAATGTGCGTACCTCGTTTCATAGCCATCACTATGTCGAATTTTTATGAGGTTTCCATAACTTCCAAGTTTTGCTGCATAAACAATCCTTCCACTTCCAGCAGCAACGACAGGAGTACCTCGTCTAGCAGCATAATCTATCCCTAAATGCGCTTTCCATTTTTTAAGGATGGGGTGAAATCTGCGTTTTGTAAAGTAAGAAGAAATTCTCGCTCCATGAACAGGACGTGCGAGTAAAAAACCCTCAACCTCATGCCCTTTTTCATCATAATATCTCTCATCTTCATTAAGATAAATATAGTGGCGTTTGTGTCCCATTTCAATCATTGCAACCTTAAGCATTGGCATAGAAAAAGGTTCATTGAGACGATATTTTTGCTCATATATCATCACAAGAGAGTCCCCCTTTTGTATATCTCTTTTAAAATTGAGAGAGTTTTTAAAGCTTGCAACAAAAATCTGAGCCAATTTTTTTGAGCCAGTGTTTTTTAAAATATCATAATGTGGTGAGTGTGTAATTTCAAGAGTAAAAGACTCCGTTTTTGTGGTACTTATAATAGGGATTGCTTCAAAACTGTAGGAGTTAGCGTTTTTATATATATGTATTTGAAGTTCATCATTAAGGGGCAGTAAAATTTGCTCAATATTGCCTTGAGAGTCTTTTAAAATTTGACAGTTAGCACCCGATATCATCTCTTCGGTAAGCCTTTGATCGTCTTTGTCAAGGTTATAGTAGAGCTGTTTAAGTGGCAGTTTTTTCTTTTCTAAAAAAACTAAATATGTTTCGTCTTTTATCCAGCGAAAGCGTTCAACTTCACTTGCAAACAAAACGGTTGAGAGTAAAAAAAGTATGAAAAATCGTATCAATTTCTAAGCCTATAATAAATTATTTGTGAACTTTAACAAAATTTGGCTTAGTATGAGGTTTGTTAGATATAATCGCAATATAAATAATTGAAAAAGAAGAAAAAATGAAATACATACTTACACTTTTACTGGTTTTGCTTGAGTTAAACGCAGGCCTTGTAAAATCACCTTTACTTACTCTTGAGAGTGAAAAAAATTTGGCAACAATTAAGATAGACAAGATTGATGTTGGCATGAGTGGCTTCATTGTACATGAGATAGCACCCCAACACACAAGCATACTTAAAAATGTGGTAGTTGTTGCTTATGATTCTCAGAGTAAAATAGCTACTTTAAAGATGAGCGATTATACTGGTTTGAGAAATAATGCCTTGCCTAGTGGTAAATGGCGTGTTGCAGTTGGAGACACTGCTGTCTTTGCGTTTGCTTACTCCCGCGCACTTTTAATCGCCCCTAACGAAGAGATCTATCATCAGGTTACAAAAGGAGTAAAAACGCAGTGGATTCATCCAGATATATTTGCTACTATACTTTCATTTAATGGTCATCCAACCCCTATAAAAGAGGACTTTGAAGCCATGAGTGTAGCGAGTAGTATTGGGCTGATATTTATATATTTAGAGCAAAAACTTTTTATGCTTGATGCTAAAAGTTTTAAAATTCTAACTATAAATGATGCCCCTTTAGTGCAAGACAGCGTTGTTTTGCCTTTTTACACAAGAGTCGAAACGATTGATGCTGCTTGGTGGGGCGAAGGAAGTTCTAAACTTTCAAATTATGAGCCACACTATTATGAGCTTTTAATCGCGTATAATAAAACAGATACAAAATTATATGAAATCATTAAAAATGGTGACCCAAAATACCATGATTTACTTGATGACTTTCTTATACAGAACTAAAGAAATAGGAAATTAATATGATTGATAATAAACATTTAACACATTTTAAATCTATAGTTGGTGATGAAAATATTTACAGTGACAAAGCGCATCTTATCGCTTATTCGTATGATGCAACGCGTGAACATTTTGAGCCTGATGCAGTAGTTTTTCCAAGAAATGAAGCAGATATAAGTAAGATTTTAAAGTACTGTAATGAGCATAGAATCATTATTGTTCCTCGTGGAGCAGGAAGTGGTTTTACGGGTGGAGCACTTCCGAGTTCGGGGGGAATTGTTTTGGCTATGGAAAGACATATGAATAAAATCTTAGAGATAGATATGAAAAATATGGTAGCTATCGTGCAACCAGGTTTGATTAACATGGATTTACAACGTGCAGTTGAAGAAGTAGGTCTTTTTTATCCGCCAGATCCAGCAAGTCAAGACTACTCAACAATTGGTGGAAATGTGAGTGAAAATGCAGGTGGGATGAGAGCTGCAAAATATGGAATCACAAAAGATTATGTAATGGCAACGCGTGCTGTTTTACCAAATGGTGATATTATTAAAGCTGGAAAGCGTACTATTAAAGATGTGGCTGGCTACAACATCAGCGGTATTTTAATAGCTTCAGAGGGAACGCTTGCTGTTCTCTCTGAGATAACACTTAAACTTATTCCAAAACCTAAAATGACAAAAACAGCTATGGGAATTTTTCCTACAGTTAAAGATGCAATGGAAGCTGTTTATAAAACAATGGCAAGCGGAATTACTCCTGTTGCGATGGAGTTTTTAGATAACTTAACTATTCGTGCAGTGGAGCAGACTTTTAATAAAGGTTTACCTGTTGATGCAGGAGCACTTTTAGTTACTGATGTTGATGGGAATTTAGAGGATGATTTAAACTTTCAGTTGGCTCAGATTGAAAAAGTTTTTAAAGAGAACGCTTGTAGCGAATTTAAAATAGCAAAAGATTCTCAAGAAGCTGCTGATTTATGGTTTGCAAGACGAAACGCATCTCCATCTTTAAGTGTATATGGAAGTAAAAAGCTCAATGAAGATGTTACAGTGCCTCGCTCAGCTCTTCCAGAACTTTTAGAGAGGTTCTATGCAATCGCAGTAAAGTATCAGGTAAATATTCCTTGTTTTGGACACACTGGTGATGGCAATGTACATACAAATGTTATGGTTGATGGCAAAGACCCAGAGCAAGTTAAAATTGCTTATCAGGCTATAGAAGAGGTTTTTCAAGCTACGATAGATTTAGGTGGAACGCTCTCGGGTGAACACGGCATTGGTCTTGCAAAAGCACCCTATATGAGCATGGCATTTACACAAGAGGAGATGAATCTTTTTAAATCTATAAAGCTTGCGTTTGATCCAAACAATATTTTAAATCCTGCAAAGATGGGTTTAGACTAGATTCTACTGATGAATCTCGTTAAAAATAAAGGCTTAGAATATGCCAGTTAGAAAAGAGAAAATTCATTATATCTTGAGGCATATCAAGTTTTTTATCAGTACCTTTTTTGATAAAGAATTGACTTTTTTTGCAGCTTCTCTTAGTTTTTATACGATCTTTACAATTATTCCTTTACTGCTTATTGTAATTTTTCTCAGTATTATGAGAGTATAAAACTTTTTATATTTTCAAATCTTATGCCAGTTAATTCTGCATCTATGATGCAACACATTGATGTTTTTTTGGCAAACTCTGCGAAGATGGGAATGATAGGTTTTATAACGATTTTGGTGGCTTCGTTACTCTTTTTTAAAAACTTTGAGTATATTGCAAATAAAATTTTTCATGCAAAACAGCGAACCTTATGGGAGTCTATTACTACGTATTGGACTATGCTCACACTCACACCTATAGCCTTGGGAGCTTCGTTTTATATTACTGGATATATCGCAACACTTATAGCATCCAATACGCTAACATCAGGTTTAAATATACTGCCTTTGCTGCCATATCTTATCATTTGGGCACTCTTTTTTCTTCTTTTTCAGATTAGTGCAAATGTGAAAATAAACCCAAGAGCTTCTCTAATGAGCTCTTTTTTAATCTCTATAGTTTTTAGTATCTCAAAAAATGCTTTTATTTACTATGTTTTTTTAAACAAAGCATACACAAGCATGTATGGCTCTTTTGCGATTGTTATCTTTTTGTTTTTATGGATATACGTTTCGTGGATTATTTTTATATATGGACTTAAATTATGTTATATAATAAATAGAATATATGAAAAACGCGCTACTCAAGCCAAACAATAAAGGAAGAAATCTCTTCTTGTAGGCTGATATTATTGAGAGAAAAACATAAAGAATAAGCCACTTCGAATTTAAATCTATTTGAACTAAAGATGTTTGAATATTTATGAGTGCAGCTAGTGGAGTATCTAAAAAATCCCCTAAATTGATGAGATGTAAAAATATACTCAGTGGATAAAAAAGTGTAAAAAGTGTTGTCCATACAATAGAAAGTGGATGATAGAGACTAAAATTTCCAAAGATAACCAGAGAGTAGGGCAGCATTAAAATATATACCCAAAAGGGAACTATAATAAATTGCCATAATTTGTAGAGATGTTTATAATGAATGAGAAATAAAAATATATAAAAAACGCCACCAATGCTAAGCCAAAAACCTATACTAAAGAGCAATCTTGGAAAAAATGCAAGCAGTAATACGCCACTCACAAAAAGCGTAAACATGGAGATAATCTCAATGCCTCTGTCGTATAAAACAAAACCAACAAGGAGCATAGCAAAGGCACGCAAGAGAGATGGAGGTGAATCTAAAAAAAGAAGGTAAGCGAGAAGGAGTGAAACAATAACCACAAAAGAGTCAAAGGCATAGCTTCTATAAGGAAAAAATCTATTTTGAAAAAATCTATAGGGATACTTAAAGAGAAAAAAAAGAAGCGCACTCAGTACACCCAAATGAAATCCGCTTATGGCAATAAGATGAGAAATGCCAAGGCTAGAGAATTTTGTTTGTAACTCTGCGTTTAAGGGCGTTGCTGTGTAGAGTGCTTGGTAAGTATTTGATATATTTTGATCTGTGTGCTGTGAAAAGATTGTGTTGTTTAGCTTCTGTTTATATGAAATTTTCTCCTCTACATTTATTATTTTGTTAAAAGCATAAAAACTTGTCATGTACTCATAAAAACTGATTTTTCCTGCCCAGATTTCGAGTTGTATTTTTTTACCTATAGATAAAGGGAAGGCCTCGTTCGTTGTGCTATAAAAGGAAAAGCCTCTCTCACTTTTTAGTTTTAAGACTTGATATGTTTTTATTTTACCTCTCTTTGTTGTTTTTGTTTTTGTGTACTGCTTGAGAATTGTTGCGTTTACTAGGCTTGAATCAAATTGAGTCAGATTTTTGTAGTTGTTGTATTCTATAAGGAGTGCATAAAATGCTATAAACGCAGTGATAAAGAAGAAAAGAAGATAGTCTCGCTTTGAACTAAAAAGCGGGACTTTATCTATCATTTTAGAGTGTCGGCATTGAGATAGAATCGCCTACATCTATATTTGCTGATCGTTTATCTATATTTTCATAAACAGTTTCAACTCCGGCAGAGTAAGCGGGCGCATCCACAAAGCGAGTAAGTTTTTTCTGAAAAACTAGTTTTACATGTCCGGTTGGTCCATTTCTCTGTTTACCAATAATAATCTCAGCGGCCTCTTCATCTTTCTCAATATATTCTGAGGTAAACTCTTTACCTTCAGCCTTAGCAGCTTTTTCACGCTCTTTTTCTTCTTTGTAAAGATAAACATCATCACGGTAGACAAAAAGAATAATATCTGCATCTTGTTCTATAGAGCCAGATTCACGAATATCGCTGAGCATTGGACGTTTGTCATTTCTAGACTCAAGTCCACGGTTAAGCTGTGAAAGTGCTACAACAGGCATCTCTAGTTCACGTGCAAGCATCTTGAGTCCACGGGAAATCTCAGATACTTGAAGGTGTCTATCTTGCGTACCAACGCCCTGCATAATTTGAAGATAATCAATAACTGCTATCTCTATTTCTGGATGCTGATTTTTGAGTTTTCGCAGTTTTGAGCGGAGTTGATTTATGTTGAGACTCCCTTGATCATCCACAAAAAGTTTTGCAGAATTCATCTTGTCAATAGCGCCATTGAGTGAACTCCACTGGTCATCATTCATATCGCCAACACGAAGTTTTTGAAGAGGAATAGAAGTCTGGATGGAGAGTAAACGCAGCATTAATTGCTCAGCAGGCATTTCAAGCGAGAAAAACGCAACACCTTT
>JGI11705J14877_10000276_pt1 | contig 32574 bp, 40 predicted proteins | sample Etolaghawater15m_FD_14877 | JGI IMG/M metagenome (IMG submission 14877) | reverse complement strand
TTTTCTGCCCCTTAAATTATCTTTTTATCTTATCAAATATTCTTGTTATTTGGAATTAAGATTTATAAAAAGTTGTTTGTTTTTCTTGGGGTATTATATTAAGCCTTTCATCAGAGACATCTCTTAATATTCTAGTGGCTTTCTAGCTTCACCTGTGATAATATGTGCTAATGTCATATAATAATTTTAGCATAAAAGGATTAATTAGATATAATCGCCAAATATATAAAAGATTAATAGGAACTCCACTTTGCAAAGTAAAATTAGAAACTTCAGTATTATTGCTCATATCGACCATGGTAAATCAACACTAGCAGATAGAATCATTCAAGAGTGTGGAGCAGTTGCAGACAGAGAGATGTCAGCACAAGTTATGGATACGATGGATATCGAACAAGAAAGAGGTATTACTATTAAAGCTCAGTCGGTTAGACTTAACTACGTCAAAGGTGGTGAACACTATATCTTAAACCTTATTGACACTCCAGGGCATGTTGATTTTTCTTATGAAGTGAGTCGTTCTTTAGCATCATCAGAAGGTGCTCTTTTGATTGTAGATTCTACACAAGGTGTTGAGGCTCAGACTATTGCAAATGTATATATTGCTATGGAAAATGACCTGACTTTGATGCCTGTTGTAAATAAAATTGACCTTCCTTCTGCTGATCCAGATAGAGTACTTGAAGAGACAGAAGAAGCTATTGGGCTTGATTGTACACAACACAATCTAATCTCAGCAAAAACAGGACTTGGAGTAAAAGACCTAATTGATTCTATTGTAGATACTATTCCAGCTCCAAATGGAGATGAGACAGCGCCTACAAAAGCCCTTATTTATGATTCTTGGTTTGATAACTATTTAGGCTCACTTGCACTTGTAAGAGTTTACGATGGATCTATAAAAAAAGGTCAAACACTCCGTATGATGAATACAAAATACGAGCATAAAGTACTTGATCTTATGTATCCACACCCAATCAAAAAAGAAAAAACATCTGAACTCTCAACAGGTGAAATTGGTATAGTTGTGCTTGGTCTTAAAACAACTGAAGCAATTGCTGTTGGTGATACTATGACTGATGCTAAAAATCCAACAGCAGAAGCAATTGATGGATTTGAACCAGCTAAGCCATTTGTATTTGCAGGACTTTATCCTATTGATACTGATAAGTTTGAAGACTTAAGAGATGCTTTGGAAAAACTACAATTAAACGATAGTTCAATTAGCTTTGAGCCAGAAAGTTCTGCAGCTCTTGGAAGTGGCTTTAGAACTGGTTTCTTAGGCATGCTTCATATGGAAGTAATCAAAGAACGACTAGAAAGAGAATTTAATCTTGATTTAATAGCAACTGCTCCTACTGTTGTATATAAAGTACTTACAACATCTGGTGAAGAACTTATGATTCAAAACCCATATGAATTACCTGCTGTTAACCATATTGAAACTATTTCTGAACCTTATGTAAAAGCAACTGTACTTGTACCAGATGAGTACCTTGGAAATGTAATTAAACTTCTAAATGACAAAAGAGGTATACAAATTAAAATGGACTATATCAACAAAAGAGTACTTCTAGAGTATGATATTCCTATGAATGAAATTGTAATGGATTTCTATGATAAATTAAAATCTACTACAAAAGGTTATGCTTCATTTGATTACGAGATTACTGGATTTAGACCAGGTAACCTTAAAAAGCTTGATGTTCTAGTAGCTGGTGATCCAGTTGATGCACTATCAATTATTGTACCAGAAGAAAAAGCAGTTGCAAGAGGTAGAGTATTTGTAAAACAACTCAAAGAATTGATTCCAAGACAATTATTTGAAGTTGCAATTCAAGCAAGTATAGGTAAAGATATAATTGCTAGAGAGACTGTAAAATCTACAGGTAAAAATGTAACAGCAAAATGTTATGGTGGAGATATTACAAGAAAAAGAAAGCTACTTGAAAAACAAAAAGCTGGTAAAAAAAGAATGAAAGCTATTGGAAAAGTAAATGTTCCTCAAGAAGCATTTATGGCAGTTCTAAAACTGGATTAATTTTTAAGGATTTTGCAATGTATGAAAATATAAAATATTTAGTTGAGAGTAAGATATTTCAGAACTTTATAATCGCATTGATTATACTAAACGGTATAACAATGGGATTAGAAACTTCAAAAGAGATTACAAACTCTTTTGGATACCTTATCAATAACTTCGATAAGTTTGTTATCACTATTTTTACTATTGAAATTATCTTGCGTATATATGTTCATAGGGGTGATTTTTTTAAAGACCCTTGGAGTATCTTTGACTTTTCAATTGTAGCTATTTCTCTCGTACCTGCAAGTGCTGGATTTGAGATATTAAGAATATTAAGAGTTCTTAGACTTTTAAGACTCGTAACTGTTATCCCTCAAATGAGAAAAATTGTCTTAGCACTTTTAGGCACTATTCCTGGTATGGCATCTATTGCTGGACTTATGGCATTATTTTTCTATATATTTTCTATCATGTCAGTACAACTATTTGGAGAAACTTATCCTCAATGGTTTGGTACTTTAGGTGAGTCATTTTATACACTCTTTCAAGTTATGACACTTGAATCTTGGTCTATGGGAATTGTAAGACCTATTATGGAAACACATCCATATGCTTGGACTTTCTTTATTCCATTTATCTTTATAGCTACATTTGTTATGATCAATCTTATTATCGCTGTAGTTGTTGAAGCTATGGGTGAAATTACAAAAGAGGATTATAAAGCAATTGAAGACACATCTTGTGATGTAAAAAAACTTCATACAGAAATTCAAGAATTAAAAACTTTAGTGATTGAATTAAAAAAGGAAAATAATGAAAGATAATCTACTAGGTATTTTAATAGCAACCACCATTGCAATGGTAGCTATTTTATTATCTGGTTTTATAACTATTGGTTCTGTAGCTATTGCTATTATCGTTGGTGTATTTGTAGGAAATACTATCAAACTTGATAAAAAGTTTTCATCAGGTATTACTTATAGTGAAAAAACTCTTTTAGCCTATGCCATTGCCTTAATGGGTATCAATCTTGACTTTTCTATTTTAGCTGCATTAGGATTTAAAACTATTGCTTTAATTATTATTGCTCTTGGAGTGACTATCTTAAGTGCAATATACCTAGGTCGTCTATTTAAATTTGATACTAAATTTGCTTTGATGCTAGGTATTGGAAATGGTGTATGTGGTAGTGCAGCAATTGCTGCAACTAAAGATGTAATAAAACTAGATCAAGACAAAGTTGGGCTTTCTGTAGCCATTGTAAACTTCTTAGGTACAGTTGGAATTTTTTTAGTTCCACTTATTGGTACATATATTCTAACTTTAAGTGATGTAAACAATGGTGTATTAATAGGAAATACTCTACAAGCTGTTGGGCAAGTTATTGCAGGTGGATTTAGTGTCAATGATACAGCAGGTCAAACAGCTACTATTGTTAAAATGGGCAGAATTTTGATGCTTACACCACTTATATTTATACTAATATACTTTATGAACAAACAAGCCAAAAATATCACTGGAGCTCAAACTACAAAGCTTGAAATACCTATGTTTATCATTGGATTTATTGTCTTTTCAATTATTGCAACAATAGGTATTTTACCAGACTTTGTAGTATCTACAATATCTCAAGCTAGCAAATATTTATTAATTATATCTATGGCAGCAATTGGTCTAAAAATCAACTTTAAGACTATTTTACAACATGGATCAACTGCACTTTTAATTGGTACATTAATTTTTGCTATTCAAATTATTTTTAGTGGTTTAGCAATTATACTACTCTTCTAGGCACTATTATGAGATGTATATCCTGTGAATGTTTATCATGGAATATCATCTGTAAAGAGTGTCAAACTAACCTACTTCAAGCTAGTTTCAACAAACGAGAGCTTGAAAATGATTTTTTTGTATATAATTTTTATGAATATGAAGAGATCAAAAATTTAATTAGTACAAAATATAAATTTCATGGTGATAGAGTTTTTAATATACTAGCAAAACTTGCATTTAAAAAGTTTTCTAATAATTTTAATTTCAATACAAATGTAGTTGCCATACCTATTGATGATCATACAAGACATGATTTTTCTCAAAGTGCAATACTAGCAAAACATCTAAAATCAAAAAATATCAAACCAATATACAATACCCTCAAAGCTACAAATATTGTAAAATTTGCAGGGAAAGACTTGAAGTTTAGACAAAACAATAAACGAAATTTTATCTATACAGGAGTAAATAATCTACAAGTAATTTTAGTAGATGATTTAGTAACTACGGGACTCACTATTTTAGAAGCAAAAGAGTGTCTAGAAAATCATGGTTGTGAAGTTTTATTTGCATTAACTCTAAGTGATGCTAGGGTATAATATCATCTTTATACAAACATAGAAGAGGATTTAGATTGGTAGCAATTGTAGATTATAATATGGGTAATTTAGCAAGTGTATTTAATGCTTGTAAGTTAATAGGTGTAGATGCACATATTGTTTCTAATCCAAATGAACTTAAAAACTATGAGAGAGTAATCCTACCAGGTGTTGGTGCATTTGGTGATGCAATGGAACACTTAGAGGCCACTGGGATGAAAAGTGCAGTATTAGAGTTTGCATCTAGTGGTAAACCAATGATTGGTATATGTCTTGGTATGCAATTACTTTTTGAATCAAGTGAAGAGTTTGGAAGCCATAAAGGACTTGGATTAATTCCTGGAAAAGTAGTAGCTTTTGATAAATCAAAAATGGATATGGATGACCACAAAGTTCCACATGTAGGATGGAACATAGCATTTAATAAACCATCACCACTATTTAACAATCTTGAAAATCCATATCTTTATTTTGTACATTCATTTCATGCAGTAACTGACGATCAATATACTATTGCTACTACACATTATGGATATGATTTTGTAAGTGCTGTAAATAAAGACAATATTTATGGATTTCAACCACATCCAGAAAAATCTCATGACAATGGTATTCAAGTACTAAAAAACTTTATGGAGTTATAATATGGATAAAATTGTAATATCAGGAGCTTCTGGATTTGTAGGTCAACATTTAAGTAAAATGTTCTCTTCAAATAACTATGAAGTAGTTTCAATTAAAAGATCTGATTTACAAAATCCAGAAAAACTAATATCACTTATAGATAATTCTAAAGTACTTATCAATTTAGCAGGTGCTAATATCATCTCAAGATGGAGCGATGAATACAAAAAAGTTTTATATAGCAGTAGAATAGATACTACAAAAGCTTTAGTTAATGCTATGAAACTTTGTACAAATAAACCTCAAACATTTATTTCAACTTCTGCTGTTGGTATTTATTCAAATACACAAACTCAAGATGAAAATAATTATAAATATTCTAATGACTTCCTTTCAAACCTTTGTCAAGATTGGGAAGCAGAAGCAAACAAAGCACAAGAATTAAATATACGAACAATAATATTTAGATTTGGAATTGTAATGGGGAAAGATGGTGGAGCATTAAGTCAAATGCTATTACCATTTAAACTTGGAGTTGGTGGTACTATTGGAAATGGTAATCAAGCTTTCTCTTTTATTCATATAGAAGATTTAGAAAGTATTTATAAACTTGCTATTGAAAATGAGCAGATGAGTGGTACATACAATATGACAGCACCAGAGCCTACTACAAACAAAGGGCTAACAAAAGCACTTGGAAATAGTTTAAATAGACCAACTATTTTACCAATCCCAGAGTTTGTATTGAAACTTATTTTTAGCGAGGGTGCAAAAGTATTAACCGATGGTCAAAGTGTAGTTCCACAAAGATTACTAGACTCAGGATTTAATTTCAAATATAACAACATAGATAAAACTATAGAAAACTTAACAGGAGAATAAATTTAATGGATATATTACCAGCAATTGATCTAAAAGATGGAAAAGCAGTAAGACTAAGTAAAGGTCTAATGGATAGCGCAAAAATTTATAGTGATGAGCCATGGCAAGTAGCAAAAAGATTTGAAGAACTAGGAAGTAAATGGCTTCACATTGTTGATCTAAATGGTGCATTTGCTGGAGAACCTGCAAACTTAGAACAAATCAAAAAAATTAGAGAAAACTGTAATTTAAAAATTGAACTTGGTGGTGGTATTCGTGATGAAGAGACTATCAAGATGTATGTTGAACTTGGTGTTGATAGATTAATACTTGGTTCAATTGCTGTTAAAGATCCACAGTTTGTAAAAGATATGGCATCAAAGTATCCTATTGCTGTAGGTATTGATGCTATGGATGGAATGGTAGCTGTTGAAGGATGGGCTGAAGTTTCAAATATGAAAGCTACTGACTTAGCTAAAGAATTTGCATCTGCTGGTGTTGAGGCTATTATCTGTACAGATATATCTAAAGATGGTATGCTTTGTGGGGTAAATGTAAACTGGACACAAGAGATTGCAGATGCAAGTGGTGTAGATACAATAGCATCTGGTGGTGTAAAAGATATTAATGATATTATTAATTGTAAAGCTAATGGACATATCGCAGGTGTAATCGTAGGAAAAGCATTCTATGAGGGTACTTTGGATTTAGAAGAAGGATTTAAACAACTATGATTTTAAAAAATGGTATAAAACTATTTTTCATATTATCACTTTGTATATCATCATATGCTAGTGAGGTAGAAGAAGAACAAACTCCAACAAGAATGGAATCTCTAGGTAAATTATCTGGTGTTATTCAATTAGTTGAGCGATATTATGTAGATGATATAAAACTAAATAAAATTGTAAATAAATCTATAAAAGGTCTTATGCAAGAACTTGATGCTCATTCAACATATATGGATTCAAAACATTTTCAAGAGATGAAAGTTCAAACAAAAGGTGAGTTTGGTGGATTAGGTATTGTTGTAGGTCTAAGAGATGGTGCATTAACTGTAATATCTCCTATTGATGATACTCCAGCACAAAAAGCAGGTATTGAATCTGGTGATATCATATTAAAAATTGATGAAAAATCTACAATAGATATTACACTTGATGAAGCAGTAAAGCATATGAGAGGTAAGCCTAAAACAGATATTAAATTAACTATTGTAAGAAAAGGTGAAAACAAACCTCTAAAAATAGATATCACAAGAGATATTATCAAAATTCAATCTGTACATGCTAAGAAATTTGAAGATATTTTATACTTAAGAGTTTCATCATTTGATGCAAAAGTAGCAAAAGATCTTACAAAATATATTAATCAATACAAAAAAGATTCAAAAGGTATTATATTAGATCTTAGAAATAATCCTGGTGGTCTTCTAACACAAGCAATTGATGCTACAGATTTATTTATAGACAATGGGGTAATAGTATCTCAAAAAGGTAGAGATACAAAAGATGATGAAAGTTTTAATGCTACAAAAGATTCTACACTAACTAAGCTACCTATGGTTGTACTTGTAAATGGTGGAAGTGCAAGTGCAAGTGAAATTGTATCTGGTGCATTACAAGATCATAAAAGAGCTGTAGTAGTTGGTGAAAAGACTTTTGGTAAAGGTTCAGTTCAAGTTGTATTGCCTATTACAAATGATAAAAAAGAGGGGATTAAATTAACTATTGCTAAATACTATTTACCAAGTGGTAGAACTATTCAAGCAGTTGGAATTACTCCAGATATTATTAGCTACAGAGGAAAATCAATTACAAAAAAAGATGATGACTTTTCTATTAAAGAAGCTGATCTAAAAAAACATCTTGAAGGTGAACTTGACAAAGCTAATGGTGTAGAAGAGAAAGAAGAATCTAAAAAAGAAGATAAAACTATTTTAACTCAAAAAAATCTTGATGATGACAATCAACTACAATCAGGTATAAATATATTAAAAGCATTAATTTTAACGCAAAAATAAGGAGAAAATATGGACATAACAAAAATTATTGAACTTGGTCTTTGGCCACAATCTAAGAAAACTACAACACAAAAAGGTATAGCTGAATTAGAAGATTTAGGATATAAGCTATTTTATATAGGTAAAAATGCAGATCTTTATACATGTCCAGGGGAAGATCAAAAAACATTATTAGTAAGAAGTGATCGTTGTTCTGTATTTGACATTCCATTAAATTTAGAAATTGAAGGTAAAGGTATATCTCAAACTACTATCTCAAATGATGGAGCAATATTTGCAAAAGAGTTTGGAATTAGAACTGCAATTTTAGATGAGAAAGTAGATCAATCACTTCAGTGCGCACCAAGATGTCAACTTATGGAATTATGTAAACCTCTAGAAGAGGAGATCGATGGTGAAGTTGTACAGTTTGAATTTATTTTTAGAAACTACCTAACAGGTTCACTTTTTGAAGCTACAAAAACAGGGAATGATCCATACGGTTTAGAACTATCATCTTCTTTAGAAGAGTGGCATAAATTTGAAACACCACTATTTACACCAACAACAAAAGGGGTAAAAGATATTCCTCTTAATTCAGCTAAAGTAAGAGAAGTGTTTCCAGAAGTTATTTCAAGTTTAGAAGGTTTATTTAGTAAGTTTACAAAGTACGCACATGACAATGGAATAGTTGTAGTTGATACTAAACTTGAGGTATTTGTAAATGCACAAGGGGAATGGATCTTAGGTGATGAAATTTTAACTCCAGAAAGCTCAAGATTTATAGCTAAAGAGAATTTTGATGCAGGTGAATTTATCTCTATGGATAAACAAATTCTTAGAAACTTTGCAAAAGAAAACTCATGGAAAGAAAAAGCTAAGAGCTTACAAGCTGGAGAAAAATTAGATGTAGATGTACCAGATTCTATTAAAAATACAATTTTAGATGGATATGAAACTATCCATAAGGCATTACATAAGTAATTCTAAAAGGCAATTTTAGATATAATCGCAAATATAATAAAAGCAGAAGGAAATAAATTGAAAGCAATAATCAATATAGCACTTAAAAATGGAGTACTTGACTCTCAAGGTAAAGCAACTCACCATACACTTGATACTCAAGGATTTAAAGAGATTGTAGCCGATGTAAGAGTTGGGAAACAAATTATTATGGAATTAAACTGTAATGATGAAGCAATTGCAAAAGAAGAAGCTGCAAAGATGTGTGAGCAACTACTTGCAAACACAGTAATTGAAGATTACGATATCACTATAGAAGCATAATTATGAAAGTTTCAGTATTACAATTTCCTGGTACAAACTGTGAATACGATACAAAGTATGCATTTGAAAAACTAGGTGCTACTGTTAGTATTGTATGGCATGAGGAAAACTCAATTCCAGGTGATACAGATTTAGTAGTTGTTCCTGGTGGTTTTTCTTATGGAGACTATTTAAGATCTGGTGCACTAGCTAAATTTGCTCCAGTTATGGATGCAGTAAAAGAATTTGCAGCAAATGGTGGAAAAGTTTTAGGTATATGTAATGGATTCCAAATCTTAACAGAAACAGGACTACTACCAGGTGCTTTAAAAAGAAATGACAACTTACATTTTATATCTAAATATCATCATTTAAAAGTTGTAAATAATGATAATACATTTTTACAAGAATTAAATGTAAATGATGTAGTAAATATTCCTGTTGCACATCATGATGGAAATTACTTCATAGATCCAGAAGGATTAAAAGAGCTTGAAGCAAATGGTCAAGTACTACTTAGATACTGTAATAAAGCTGGTGAAAATCAAGTTTTAAATGGTAGTGTAGAACAAATTGCTGGAGTATGTAATAAAGATAAAAACGTATTTGGTTTAATGCCTCACCCAGAAAGAGCTATAGAATCTTTACTTGGTTGTGATGACGGTATTAAAATGCTTCAAGGTTTCTTTAAGTAAGCCAAATTTAGGAGACAGAGTAAAATGAAATTAATTCTACTTGCTCTACTTCTTACTCTCAAGTTTGCTCATGCTAACTTTTTTTCAACAGATGATAAAAGTGAAAGCTTATATCTTTATCATACAGATCATCCAAAAAATGTATATACAAATCAAGTCTTTTCAATCAAACTCAAAGCAATTATTGTAGCTAAAGATTTTAATGAAGTAAAAACAAACTTCACTGATCAAAAAAATATTACCCTTTTAAATCCAGACTCAAAATGGAAACAAGTAAATAAAAATGAATTTTATAATATATATAAATTTAAAGTAGCAAACAAAGACTTTCTGCTGCCAAAAATAACTTTATCATTATTAGATACAAACCAAAATATCAAATATCAAAAAACACTAGATCCAGTTAATATAAACTTTAATAAAATTGCAATTGATGATAAATTATTTTCAAATTTAATTGCAAAAAATGTTTATATTAAAGGGCAAACTACAAAACAATACAATAACAATTTATTACTATCAGTATTAGAAATTGAAGCAACTGATTCTAATCTAGAAGACTTTAAATTAAAACAATATACACAACAAGGTATAGAAGATTTTTCAGTAAATAATAATATTAAAACAATATTTTACTATGTTATTACCCCTAGAGATGATAAACTTATAAAATTTAAATACTATAATAGTATCCAAAACACTTTTATTAATATTAATATACCTATCATACTAACCGATGAATTAATTAGTACACAAACAGATCTAAATCCACAAAACTCTCAATTATTATTTTATCAAAAAGTTATTCTTGTTGTATTATTGATATTATTTATTGGACTGTATTTCAAAACCAGACACAAAATCAATATATTATTCATACTAATTACTTTAGCCTTACTTATGATGTTAATGATACCAAATAAGACTATTTATATTGTAAGTGGCACTAATATTTATATATTACCACTTAAAAACTCAACTATATTCCATACTACAAAACAATCCCAAACAGTTGAACTAATAGGGAAAAAGAATGGTTTTAATAAAATCATTTTATCAAATGATACAATTGGATGGATTAAATCACCTAAAGGACTTAAATGACAATATTCAAATATATAAGATATTTCTTAACAACTATACAACTATTTTCTACAGTAGCAATAGTAATTGTATTAATGTTTTTATTTAACAAGAGTAATCACAAAATCAGACGGGTATGGGGTGCTATTCAACTAAAACTTTTAGGTATTAAACTTGAAATAGAAGGTACACCTGATGAAAATGCAGATTTATTAGTATTAAATCATCAGTCTATGCTTGATATTATAATATTTGAAGCTATTTCTAATAGAAATATTGCTTGGATTGCAAAAAAAGAGATTGCTAAAATACCATTTTTTGGTCTTGTTCTAAAGTTACCAAAGATGATTATTGTTGATAGAGAAAATAAAGCTGGCTTAGCAAAACTATTAAAAGAGACAAAAATTAAAAAGTTTGAAGAAAAAAGACCAGTGGCAATTTTTCCAGAAGGGACACGTAGCAAAGGTGCTAGATTATTAAAATTTAAATCAGGTGCAAAACTAATAGCACAAAAACATAATATGCTTGTTCAGCCAATTATATTAATAAATACTAGAAACCTAATGGATTCTCAAGGATTCAAAGCACAAAGTGGTGTTGTAAAAGTTATTTACTTGCCAGCTATTCAAGCCCAGAAAAATTCTACTTGGTTTGAAGATACAGAAAAATTAATGAACGATACGTTCAATCATAATAGATAAACCATTTGGCTTGATTAAATTTATCAAGCCTTGGCTTTTTATTTCTATATCACTATTGATAAATTCTAGTAATGTCTCTTCGCTTAGGTTATTTTGCTCTAATATCACACCTAAATTTTTATCTTCTATAAATTTTGCATTAAAATATTGATGATTTGCTGCAGCATAAGGGTATGGTACATAAAGCGCTGGTATTCCAGATGCACATAGTTCCCATACTGTACCAGCCCCTGCTCTACATACAGCTAAATCTGCTTTTTTAATCTTGCTCATTAAATCTTTAGTAAATCCAAAACAATCTACATCAATGCCTAATTTTTCATACTCTAATTGCACAGATTTATAATTATTTATACCTGCTTGATGTATTATATTTATTCCTATTTTTGATAGTTGTGGTGCAACTTTTAGTGCAAAATCATTAATAGACTTTGCACCTTGTGAACCACCTAAAAATATAATAGTATTACAGTTTGTCCTTACTCTTTGATTCTTAAAATATATTTCATCTACTGGATAATCAATGTTAAAAGTTGCATTATTATATGAACCAAATACATCTTTGGCTGCTTTAGATGTAATAGAATTTAATCTACCCATTACTGAATTTTGTTCATGGATATAAAAATCTACTTTTGAGATCATAGCTGCAAAAGATGCTGGTGATGCAGAAAATCCACCTACACTAATAACTTTATCTACATTATGCTCTTTAAAAATATTTAGACATTTTTTTGTAGCTTTAAATATCATCCATAATGAATTGAGTTTCCCTATAATATTTTGATTTACTACACCTTTTGTATCTAGAAAATATGCCTTATCTAAATTAGAATATTGTTCAAACCAATCTTTATCACTACCTTTGGTAGAACCTATAAAAATAACTTTAAAGCCTTTTTGTTTAAATCCATCAATTAAAACTTTTGCAATACTAAGATGTCCACCTGTACCACCTCCAGTAACTACAATTGTATTTATCAATTTTTAATCCTTTTTTTATTTGGTACTTTTCTACTAATTGATAGCACTAAACCAATTGCAATACACATTGATAACATAGAACTACCACCATAGCTTAAAAGTGGTACAGCCATACCTTTAATAGGTATTGAGCCTGTAATTCCAGCAAAATTTATTAATAATGCAAAAAGAATAGACAAAGCAATACCCAATGTAAACAGATGATATATATTGTCTTCTACACGCCTACTAACTCTAATCATCCTTTGAGCTACAATCAATAGCAAACTTATAACCAAAAATAATCCAATAAACCCTATCTCTTCAGTGATACCTGCTAATATAAAGTCTGTATGTACTTCACTTAAAAATCCCATTTTTAAAGATCCCTCACCTAGTCCCGTACCAGTAAAACCTCCGTTATTTATAGCATTTAAAGAGTGTCCAACTTGATATGGTTCATCAAATCCTGTCACTCTTAATGCATTAGCCATACTATCTGGCATAATAGTTAAAAAGTTATCCTGAACCATACTCCACCAACTTTGAATCCTTTGAATCCTATGTGGTGCTATTGCAATTAATGTTCCTAAAGCAATTAGCATTAGTGCACCTAATATACCAAATATCTTAAAACTTCTATTTGCAAAGATTAATAATGTAGCTGCAATTAATAAAAGTAAAACAAACTGACCAAAATCTTTTTGTAACCATCCTACAAATATACCAAGTACAATAAATATAATCATATAAGGAAGATAAAGTAAGCTCTCCTCTTTTAGTGGCATATGTTTTGGCTTTTTAATCAATCTATTTGCAAATGATTTTGCAATTATATATACAAATCCTATTTTAAAAAATTCTACTGGAGATAAAGATAATCCAGGAAGTTTAATCCATCTTGTCGCACCATATACCTCTTTTACTAAAAAGCTTGGTAAAAACGGCATAATTAAAATAATAAATAAGAAACCCCAAAAAAATAACTCACCAACCCTATCAAAGTAAATATCTGGATTAAATCGTGCAATACCCCACATCAAAATAATACCAAAAAAACCAACTATAAGCTGTCTAATAAAAAAATGAAATTGAGATGCACCAATATGCTCTACTGTATAAATTGATAATGAATATGAGAAAACTATACTAACCATAATTAGTAAAGATGCAGCAATAAAAAGGATACTATCTGGTTCATGATTTATTTTAGATGGCTGAACTTCTTTAATGGTATCTTTGCTATAATTCATAAATATACTCCAAGCAGAAGTATACAAAAAAAAATTTAGAAACTCCCTTAATAAGGCTATTTATTGAGCAATACGAATAATCATATTTCTAAGTCAAGAACTAAAAAAGTTGCATGGCTTATTACTATAATCTTTGTAATTATAATCCTTTTATTTTTCTCAGTAATTAATACAATAAAAGATGATAGAAAAATTCCTGGTCTATATTCATCTAAAAAAGAGATGGCTGTAAGAGGTGATATATTAAGTGCTGATAACTTTAAAATATCTACAGCAAAAAAGGTCTATAAAGCTACAATTGATACAAGATGTTTTGATACTGATAAAAAAGATCTATTTATTGCATTATTTTCAATATATAGTAGTATCGATAAACAAACAGTGGAAAATAGACTAAACAAAGGTCTAGATAAAAAAAGAAAAGGTACTTTTGTATTATCATACAATATAGACTCAAGAGCAGCAAAAAATCTTAAACTATTAGCCTATAAGCTCAGGCAACTTAATGTATTCAAATCTACTATTATTAATGGAAGCCCTATTACTATTGGTTTAGACTTAAAAGAAAGTGGTGAAAAACGAATTTTTCCATACAAAAACTCACTCACTCCAATTATTGGATATCTATCAAAATATGAATCAAAAGATGGCACTACAAAAGTAAAAGGGATCAAAGGTTTAGAAAAACAATATAATCAAGAACTTAATAATAATATTGACGGTAAATTAAAAGGGGAGAGAGATGCTGTCTCTAGGATATCATTTAACAAAGACTCTACAATTATTCAAAGAAAAGATGGTGCAACACTAAATCTAAATATACCATTAAAATTGCAAAAAAATATTGAGATTATGCTTGATCATTACAAAAGCAAACTTGGAGCAAAAGAAATAATTGCTTCAGTAATGGAAAGTGATACTGGTAAGATATTAACTCTTGCTACATCAAATAGATTTAATCCTGAATATATTAAACAATCAGATATAGACAATGGATATCTACCTGTAAATGCAGTTGAATACCAATTTGAACCAGGAAGTGTTGTAAAACCTATAGCAATATCTCTTGTACTAGATCATGGACTATATACAAAAGGTGAACTTTTTAAAGCCTACAATAGTGGTGAAAAGATTAAAACAGGAAAATACAAAGGCACATATAAAAAAGGTGCATACAAAATTGGTAGATGGAGAATACAAGATGATCATCAATTTGAAAAACATTTGTTAACATTAGATGATATACTCATATATTCAAGTAATATTGGCACACTACAATTAGCACAAAGACTAAGTGGTAGGCAATTTTTAAATGGCTATAGAAAATTTGGATTATCTAAAAAGACTGGTATTGATCTTCCCTATGAAAAAACAGGAGTAATCCATTCATTAGGACAATATCAAGCATATGAGAATAGAGTTCCAAAAAGAGACAATATATTTAAAGCAACAGATTCATATGGTCAAGGTATCACATCTACATTTATTCAACTTTTGAAAGCCTACTCTGTATTTAATAATGATGGATATTCCGTAACACCTCAAATTGTAAATAGTATTAAAGATAATAATAAAATTCAAAACATAAATACCAAACAGCCTATACAAATCATTAAACAGTCAACATCCAAAGAGATTAAAAGATTGTTAATAAAAACAGTACAAGAGGGTACAGGAACTGCTGCTAAAATAGATGGACTAGAGGTTGGTGGTAAAACAGGAACTGCAAATATATCAAAGGGTAAAGCTGGATATAGTACAAAAAAATATATCACATCGTTTTTTGGATTTGTAAATGATGGCAATAAAAAATATACAGTAGGTGTGACTGTAAGAGAGCCAATATCTAGAGGGAAGTATTGGTATTACTACTATGCATCAAATTCAGCTGTTCCTGTATTTAAAGAGGTTGTTAGTTCCTTAGTTAAACTAGACTATCTTAAACCAAAATACGATACAATCGCAAAATAAAATAAAAAGGATAGAAAATGTTTGGATTTACAAAAGAATTAAAAGAATATGGATTTACTAGTGATGAACTAGAACAATTTAACTATGCAAAATTTACAACTAGTAAAGGTGTAATTTGGATTAAACTAAATACAAATGATGTTACAAATACTGTTTCAAACTTTGTTAGTTTAGCAAATGATACATTTTATGATGGATTAAATTTCCATAGAGTAATACCTGGATTTATGGCACAAGGTGGTTGTCCAGATGGTACAGGTGCAGGTGGTCCATCTTGGTCAATTGCATGTGAAACAGACGCAAATGGTCAAGTACACAATAGAGGAACAATCTCTATGGCACATGCAGGTAAAGATACTGGTGGTAGTCAATTTTTCATTTGTTTTGTAGCATGTCCTCACCTAGATGGTGGTCATACTGTATTTGGTGCTATTGAAGATAATGATGATTCAAGTTTTACTGTACTTGATTCAATCAACCAAGGTGATACTATAGAATCTGTAGAAATTTTAGCTACAAGAGACTAAATATATAAATGGCGCCTCTAAAGATAGGCATACTTGTCTATCTTGCAATAAAAAAAGGGGAAGAGATAAACTCTTCCCCTTTTTTCTGGTATCAAAAGAATTGATTACAGTCTTGACTCATATCGTCTTAACATGTAAAGTTTCTTAAGCATTTTCTTTCTAGCGTTAATTTTTTGTTTCTTTCTCTTTTCAGTTTCAGGTTCAAAATATCTTCTAGCTCTAGTTTCAGTTACAATAAGACTTCTGTCACATTGCTTCTTGAATCTTCTGTATGCTTCGTCAAACGATTCTTCAGATTTAACTCTAATGCCTGGCATTAAAATCACCACCTTTTTTTAAAATTTAACCAATAATTTATATTAGTCTTGATGCGAATTATACATAAATAAACTTAAAAATGATACAATATGCGATATTTATAAGGATTTTAACGTGAAATTAACTCATCTAGATGAACAAGATAGACCAAAAATGGTCGATGTATCAGATAAAAACAATACAACAAGAATAGCAAGTGCAAGTGGAATAATATCAATGAGTCAAGAAGCTTTTGATAATGTAGTTTCAAATCAAAATAAAAAAGGACCAGTATTACAAACAGCTGTAATTGCAGCTATTCAAGGCTCTAAGAAGACTCCAGACCTAATACCTATGTGTCACCCTCTTTTACTTACAGGTGTAAATTGTGATATAGAACAATTAGATGATCTTCCTGGATTTAAACTAACAGTTACTACGAAACTAACAGGTCAAACAGGTGTAGAGATGGAAGCACTAACAGGAACTAGTATTGGACTTTTAACTATCTATGATATGGTAAAAGCTATTGATAAAGGTATGATTATCTCTAATGTTCAACTTGAGTCAAAATCTGGTGGTAAAACTGGTGATTTTAATAGAGAAAGTAAATAGATGATTAATTTAGAAGATCACAAACTAGAACTAGATTACCCATGTAAATGGGAATATAAACTAGTAATGAGACAAGAGATAGATATTAAAATAGTTTTACAAGAGACTATTGGTCAAAGAGAGCACAAAGTAACTATTTCTAAAAAAAGTAGCAAGGGTAAATTCATTAGTCACAAAGTTCAAATGCTTGTACACAATGAAGATGATAGAAAAGAATTACATCATATTTTTCATGCTCATAAAAATATAGATATGATTGTGTAAGTAAATATATGTCTAATATAATATTTGAAAATTCAATTATAAAAGTTGAAATTGAGCCATCACAAATACCTTGGTTAAAAATTTTCACACAAGAGCCAATCAAAGAATTTAGTATGTGTGATAAGCAAACAAAACATATGATTTGGGAAGCTACAGATATTATTGAGACAAATATGCTTGAGTATTTTAAATGTGACAAAATCAATATAGCATCATTTGGTAATTATGTACCACATGTTCATTTTCATATCATGGCAAGATTTAAAAATGATAACTTTTTCCCAGAACCAATGTGGGGGAAACAGCAAAGAGACAACAATCTAACTTTAGCACCATTAGCACCATTTTATAAAGATGTAGCAACTAGTTTAAGCACTTTATAAATAATTTTTCAGTAAAATCCCATTTCAATTCAAAACAAGGAAACAAAATGTTAGAAGGTATCGTTAGAGATAGTATCGCAAAACAAAGTACAAAAACATTAAGACGAGATGGTTATCTAATTGCTAACATTTACGGAAAAGGGCTTGAGAATATCAATGCTGCATTTAAAGTAAATGATTTTATTAGATTTATGAAGAACAAAACAGAAATTGCTTTTGATGTAAATGCAGGTGGAAACACTTGTAAAGTTGTAGTTCAAGATTACCAAAAACACCCAGTAACATCTGCATTATTACATGTAGATTTAATGGTTGTTCAAGATGGTGTTAAAGCTACATTCATGGTACCAGTTACTACTGAAGGGACTCCAAAAGGTCTTAAAAATAAAGGTATCTTAGCATACCACAGAAAAAGAGTAGAAGTTAAAGCTCAGTATAAAGATTTACCAAAATCATTCCACTTTAATGTAACTGATTTAGATACTGGTGACAACTACTTAGTTAGAGATTTAGACTTACCTGCAAATGTAGAGTGTTTCTTAGATCCAAGAGTACCAGTTGTTGGTGTAATGAAAATTAAGTAATCTTATGTACTTAATTGCAGGTCTTGGGAATCCTGGTGAAAAATATTCCCAAACTAGACATAATATAGGTTTTTTAATTATCGATAAGATAATTAAAGGACTGTCTCTTTCAAATAATATAAATAATCCAAATTTTAAAGCTATTACCACTAAAGCCTCAAATAGTTTATATGTAAAACCACAAACATTTATGAACCTATCTGGTGAGTCGATTATTGCTATTGCAAATTATTATGATATTCCAAATGAAGATATTATAGTAATTCACGATGATATTGATATACCATTTGGTACACTTAGATTTAAAATAGGTGGTGGACATGGTGGACATAATGGACTTAGGTCAATTGATTCTCATATTGGTAAAGATTATATAAGAGTAAGAGTTGGTGTTGGTAAACCAGAAGACAAAGCTGATGTTGCTAATTATGTTTTATCTAACTTTTCAAAAGAGGAATTAAACCAACTAGATAGTATAATAAATCATACAATAAAAGCGATTGATGCACTTAAAGTAAATGATCTAAAAGAAGTACAATCACAATATACACTGAAAGTTTAAATTAGGACTTACTATTGGAACTAAATATAATTACAAAATATTTAATCACTAAATATATTAAATTTTTTCTCATTGTACTATTTTCATTAGAACTATTTTTCGTAGGTATGGATCTATTACAAAACCTCAAGTCATTACCAAACTCTGCCAACCTTCAACTATTGTATGTATTATATAATGGATTTTTTACGCTTTCTATTGTGTTGCCATTATCGCTGATTTTTGGATGGGTTATTTTTATAATTACCCTTATTAAAAACAATGAATTTGTTGCATTTTATTCTGTAGGTGCCACAAAACAACAAATACTTAAGCCTATTATCTTTACGGCTTTGTTTATTGCAACTATATTAATCGGTCTACAAAGTACACCTATGGCATATTCTGAACAACAAAAGAAAAAGATTTTAAATAATAATTACTTTACAAATACTAAAGAGAATATATTTTTAAAATATAATGACTATTTTGTTTATTTTAATAAACTATATCCATTAGAAAAAAAGGCAGAAGGTGTAGATATTTATCTTGTAAAAGATGGTGATTTAGTTGAAACAATACAGGCAAAAAAAGCTACTTTTCAAAATAATAAGTGGTATGCATTGGATGCAAAAATTATTAGAAAGCCAAGTAAAATAGATTGGGATTCAAGTAAACTTACTGTAACACATGAAAAATTTCTTTACACCCTAGAAGGATTTAAGCCAAAAATTTTAGATAATGTATATAGTGCAAAAACAAACTATTCTATTATTGATTCAATACAAGCTTATTTCTTATTATCTAAACAAGACCTAGATACTACAGCTATCAGAAATACACTATACTATAATATGCTAGTGCCTTTTTTTGTAATACCTGCTATTGTGCTAATATTTTTATATAGTTCAGTAAGTAACAGATTTTTTCAAATCAATAAATTCTCTTCAATTAGTGTAGCACTTACTCTTGGGCTATGGGGAATATTATTTTTCTTACATAAACTATCATCAGGTGGCGTTCTTATACCAGAAATAGCTCTTCTAGTTCCACTTATGATTTTATTTATATATGTCTATATATTGTATAGCAAAAAAGAAAATATTATTTAATGAATAAGCTAAAAGCATATGGCATAGCACTTTATAAACATGAGGATAGTACTGTAAAATTACTACTATGTAAATCTATACGAAGTGATTCTAAATGGGGGTTTTTAAAAGGTACAGTTGTTAGGAATGATACAACACCAAAAGGCACTGCTCAAAGAGAATTTAAAGAAGAATCAGGTATATTTATACATCATCACCTATTAACAAAATATTTTTATCAAGAAAATGAAGAAAAAGATATAGGTATATATCTTGTGGATGCTACAAAATTAGATTATATTTTTAAGTATTTTAAAGGTGATAAACTATTAGCAAAGTATATATGTGATGAAAATGAACAAGTTAGATTTTTTGATATTAATAGCTTACCAAAATTTAAGAAAAATCAAAAAGAGATACTAAAACAGATTTTAGATTCTATTCAATAAGGACCAGATATAAATAATTTACACACCACTCAAACTAAACTAATCATATACACTAGTATTTTCTTAATTGTATTTGATAATTATTTATTTTTCAAAAATATAATAGAAGTTTATCCAATTAATTTAGATAATATTGGTTTTTTAATATCATTATCAATTTTCATTACAGCTTTTACAATATTTTTATTATCACTTTTTAGCTCAAAATATACAACTAAAGCTATATTAATTACTGTACTAATTGTATCTTCTCTTACAAACTATTTTATGAATACTTACCAAGTTGTTATAGATGATACAATGATTCGAAATATGATACAAACAAATATAGAAGAGTCAATGGATTTATTAACTATCAAGCAAATAATATATCTTTGTCTTTTAGGAATACTACCCGCACTTATAGTATATAAAACTAAAATAGATTATGGGGATATTAAATATGAGCTATTCTCAAAACTTAAATTAAGTATTGGTTCTTTGCTTGTAATTATTTTATCTATTTCAATATTTAGTAAGCACTATACTTCATTTTTTCGAGAACATAAACCTTTAAGATATTCGGCTAATCCTATTTATTGGATTTATAGTATTGGGAACTACACTAATAAAACTTTTAATAGTGGTCCTATAATTGTTAAACCTATTGGATTGGATGCAAAAGTATTGCGTGAAAACACAACGAAATCAAATGAACCAAAACTTGTAATTATGGTAGTTGGTGAAGCTGTAAGAGCCGATCATCTGTCACTTAATGATTATAATAAAGAAACTAACCCTTTACTTAAAAATGAAGATATTATTAACTTTGAGAATATGTACTCATGTGGAACATCTACTGCCGAATCTGTTCCTTGTATGTTTTCAATATATGAGAAATTAGATTATAATTACAAAAAAGGAATAACAACAGAAAATGTTCTTGATGTTTTAGATCATACAAATGAAATTTCAGTTTTATGGAGAGATAATAATTCTGATTCAAAAGGAGTAGCTCTAAGAGTTCCTTTCGAAGACTATAGAACAACAAAAACAAATACTATTTGCACTGAGATGGTGAATGTAGAGATATTGGTATGATTGAGGGATTAGATACATATATTGAAGAACAAAAAGATAAAGATATATTAATTGTATTACATCAAATGGGAAATCATGGACCAGCATACTACAAAAGATATACAAAAGAATTTGAAAAATTCACACCAACTTGTAAAACAAATCAATTGGAAGAATGTACACAAGAAGAGATATCAAATGCATATGATAATGCCATTTTATATACTGATTACTTTTTAACAAAAACTATTAACTTCCTAAAAAGATATAATCAATCACACAAAACAGCAATGATATATGTAGCAGATCATGGTGAAAGCTTAGGTGAAAATGGTCTTTATTTGCATGGTTTACCATATTTTATGGCACCTGATTCACAGACACATGTTGGATCAATTATGTGGTTTGGTGATAAAATAAAAAAAGATATTAACATTAATAGATTAAAAAATAATTGTAAAATTGAATACTCACAAGATAACTTATTTCATACAATATTAGGTCTTTTTAATGTAAAAACCAAAGTATATAACAAAAATATGGATATTATACATGGGAGCTAAAAAGGATATTTTACCATGAGAAACCAACCAAAATATAGTTTTTTTAAAAATACTACTTATGCCTTGAAAGGCTTATTAGATTTAATTAGAACAGAAACATCATTTAAAATAGAATTAATATTAGCTTTTATTTTAATACCATTTATTATTTTAATAGATCTATCTTTAGTATATAAATTACTTATGTTTATATCATTAATGGGTGTATTAATAGCAGAAGCTACAAATAGTGCAATTGAAAGAGCTGTAGACTTAGTGACATTAGAACATCATGATATGGCAGGTCGTGCAAAAGATGTTGGAAGTACGATTGTATTTTTAAGTATTGTATTATTTGTTGCTGTATGGGGATTAATACTGTTAGATATATTTTAATACAAGGCAAAAGCTATGAAGTTTACTTCTGTAAACAATCAAGCTTTTAATGCCATAATAGTGTGAAAGTATAGTTGTTATACGTTCACTTCTACTATATTATGATGAAGTCCTAATGCTTCAGGTGAGATTCCAAGAGCAATACCTACCATTTGTGGTAAATGTAATACTGGAATATTAACTTCTCTTCCAACTTCTTTTGAAATACCATGTTGTTGAACATCCATTCTTAAATGACATAGAGGACATGGAGTTACCATAACATCTGCATTGTTATCAATCGCATCTGTCATAGCTGCACCACTTAATCTATTTGCAGTTTCTGGAGCTTGTAGTTCAACATGGAAACCACAACATTTATTTTTAGATTCATAATCAACAGCATTTCCACCAAGAGCTTTTACAAGATTATCTAATGATGTTGGTTTATAAGAACTCTCACCACCATTTACTTTATGTTGAAGATGACTTGGTCTAATGTTATGGCAACCATAAAATGATGCAATATTTATATCAGTCATTGGATTTGTAACTTGACTAGCAATATTATCATATCCATAATCATCTTGTAGTGCATATAAGAAATGTCTTACAGTTGATGTACCTTTATATTCTAAACCAACTTCTGCTAATTGCTCGTTAACTTTTGCTTTTAATATTGGATCACTATCTAATCTATCTTTTGTAAGTGCTGTATTTAACTGACATGTATTACAAATAGTAACCATATCTAGTCCTAATTTTTCTGCATAACAGATATTTCTAGCATTTAAAACTAACGATAAGTTATCATCAAAATCTTGTAGGTGAGAAGCACCACAACATGAAGCTTCATCTAAAAGTACTAGTTCAATACCTAATTTATCTGCAATTGCCATAGTTGATTTTAAAAGCTCAGGCGTAGACTCTCTAGCAGTACAACCTGTATATAATGCATATTTTAATTTTTCCATCTATTTACTCCTAAAACTTTGCCGTTGATGCTAAATCAACTAATTTTTTAATTTCATCTAAATTCTTAGATTTTGGCATATTCCATGGCATTACAATCTTACCTTTTTTAAACATTGCAATTGCTTCTGGGATATGTTTCATAACACCAATATTTCCTTCAGAGTATCTTACTAGTTCACCCTCATCTAAAATACCATGTTTTTTAATTGACCACTTAAATCCAACAGCATGTCTTACAGCTACGTCATTATTTGCTTTTCCATACTCAAATACTTGGTTATGAAGTTTAGTAATCTTATCAATTGGATTAATCTCTTTTGGACATGCTTCCGCACATTCATAACATTTAACACAATCCCAGATACCTGAACCTAATTGATTAACAGCATCTAATCTCTCTTCTTTAGCATTGTCTCTAACATCAGCATTGAATCTCCAAGCTTTAACTAAAGCTGCAGGCCCAAGATAATCAGGATTCACAGCTACAGATGGACAAGCATAGAAACAGTTACCACATTGAATACAATAATCAGCTTCATCAATTTTTTCATTTTCTTCAATTGATACAATATTTTCTTCTGTCGGAAATTCATCAATATCAGCTACAAGGTATGGCTGAACAGCATTATATTTATTCCAGAAGTTTCCTTTATCAATCACCATATCTTTGTATGCTCTTTTGATATCTTGTGGTTCAATAGTTAACTCTTCACCAAAGATCTCTACAAGATCAGATACTCTATCTTTACAAGCTAAAGTTGCTTTACCATTTACTTTTACAGCACATGATCCACAAATACCGTGTCTACAAGATCTTCTGTAAGAAAATGATCCATCATGTTCCCATTTAATTCTATTCATCACATCAAGAACCAACTCATCATCTTTTACATTCATCTCAAATGTATCATAGTGAGGTAAATAATCTGTGTCTTTATTGAATCTAAATACTTTAAATTTTAAGTTTCTCATCATATTCTCCTAGTATGTTCTTTCTGCTAATTCATGGTTACCAAGAACAACATCCATATATTCAGTAGTTAAGTTACCATCTTTATCCATATAAGTCATAGTATGCTTTAAGAACTTCTCATCATCTCTAGTTTGGAACTCTTCTCTATAGTGTGCTCCTCTAGACTCTTCTCTTAATATTGCACCCTCAACAATAAATGCAGAGAAATCAATCATATGACCAAGCTCAACTGCTTCTTGAAGATCTGTATTATAAATCTTAGAATCATCATCAATTCTTACATTTGCAAATCTAGCTTTAATATCTTTAATGATCTCTTTTTGCTCAATTAAAGATTTTGCTGTTCTAAATACACCTGCATTATCAGTCATTGATTGTTGTAATTCATCTCTTAATTTTGGAACTCTTTCATCACCACTTGATGTTCTGATTTTTTCAAGTTCAGCAATAGCATTTGTAGCATCAGATTCACACGCATCTTTAAAATCAATACCAGCTTTTATATCAGCTGCCATAGATTGCCCAACATGTCTTCCAAAGAATAGTGCTTCAAGAACTGAGTTTGCTCCAAGTCTATTTGCTCCATGCACAGATACACATGCACATTCACCAGCTGCATAGAAACCTTCTACAAGTTCTGTAGTGTTTTTTCTTACATGTCCATCTATATCACATGGAATACCACCCATTGAATAGTGAGCAGTTGCAGCAATAGAGATAGGCTCTTCAATCATATCTTGACCTAAGAATGTAATTGCTAAGTCTCTTAATTCTGGCAGTTTTGAATTAATTAAGTCTGCACCTAAATGAGTAAGATCAATTAAAACATGATCCTTATCTTTACCACATCCTCTACCTTCTAAGATCTCTTGCGTAATTGCTCTAGATACAACATCTCTAGATGCAAGCTCAAGTTTATTTGGAGCATATTTCTCCATAAATCTTTCACCTTCACTATTGTAAAGAATTCCACCCTCACCTCTAGCTGCTTCAGAAATAAGTACACCAGATCCAGCAATTCCTGTTGGATGGAACTGTACAAACTCCATATCTTCAAGTGGTAAACCATGACGAGCTACTATTGAAAGAGCATCACCTGTATTTGCATGTGCATTTGAATTTACTTTAAATGCTCTACCATATCCACCAGTTGCAAACATAACAGCTTTAGCATTAAAAATCATTGGCTTAGAATCAACTAAATCATAAGCAAATACACCATTTACTTTACCATCTTCATAAATTAAATCTGATACATAATATTCATCTTTGAAATCAACACCATCTCTATGAGCTTGCTCATAAATAGCTTGTAAAAGTGCAATACCTGTTCTATCTTTTGCATAACAAGCTCTAGGGCTTGATTGTCCACCAAATGGTCTTTGAGCGATTTTACCCTCTTCATTTCTAGAGAATACTGTTCCCATTTTTTCAGCCCATCTAATAGTCTCTGGTGCTTTTTCACACATTAGTCTAATAGCATCTTGGTCACCTAGATAATCACTACCTTTAACTGTGTCAAATTCATGTAACTCAATACTATCTTCAGCACTAAGTGCAGCATTAATACCACCTTGTGCAGCTCCTGAATGTGATCTTAATGGATGTAGTTTTGTTAAAACACAAACGCTAAGTCCAGCACTTACAGCCTCTCTAGCTGCAGCACAACCAGCAAGACCGGCTCCAACTATTACAACGTCATACTTATGAATTGGTATACTCATTATATATTTCCTTTAATAAATTTATATATTTGCTTTATTATACAAAAAAAATTAAATAGTTAGTTTAAATAACTTTAAATAATAGTTGTTTTGGCTTAGATGTTACAAAAAGGGAATCTCTTACATTTAATGTACTTTTTGATAATATGCATTTATAATAACCAAAGGGAATTGCTATGCAAACAAAAGAAAATTATTTTATAAAACAATTCAAAAGCAATTCTATAATAGGTGATGATGGTGCTGTGACTAAACATAATTCACAAGATCTTCTTGTATATAGTGCTGATGCTTTTTACGAAAATGTACATTTCAAAAGATCTTGGATGAGCTTAAAGCAAATTGCACAAAAAGCAATGCTTGTAAATATTAGTGATGCAATTGCTATGAATAGTAAGCCAAAATATGCGCTATTAACTGTTGCTATTCCAAAAGAATACACAAAGGATGACCTAAAAGAACTTGCAAATGGCTTTAAATCCATAGCAAAACAATTTGGAATAAAAATTATTGGTGGAGATACAATATCAAATATAAAACTTGATATTTCAATCACTATTATCTCAACCACAGATAACCCTATATACAGAAGCGGTATTCAATATAACGATCTTCTTTGCTATACAGGTGATCTTGGTAGTGCCAAAGAAGATCTTGAAAAACTACTACAAAATAAAACAATTTCTAAAAAATCTAAATTTATCAAACCAATTTTACAAGCAGATTTTTTTTATGCAATATCACCATACATAAATAGTGCTATAGACATATCAGATGGACTTGGATTTGAACTTCAAAGATTAAGCAAAATTAATAAAATAGGCTTTGAGTTTAATCAAAAATTTCATAAAGATATTTTATGTAGCGGTGAAGAATACGAGATACTATTTGCTTTTAATCCAAAATATAGACATAACATAGAAAAAATAGCAAAAAAACATGATATAAAATTAAATATATTTGCCAAAGCGATTGATGGTAAATATAAACATAATTGCAAGGAACACCATTTTGAATAACCAACACTATTTATCACACACTCCAATTGATGTATATTTTAAACAATCTAAAGAGGACTTTGTAGTTACAGAGATACCACTATATGAATTTACTGGAGATGGTGAACACCTAATTATTAAATTTAGAAAAAAAGATTTAACCACTTGGGCAGCTCTTGAAATTATTGCAAAAGCAGCAGGATGTAACACTAGAGATATAGGATACGCAGGATTAAAAGACAAAAATGCAATGACTATACAACATATCTCTATCCATAAACAATATGAAGAAAAGCTAAAAAAGTTTGAACACAATCAAATCAAATTTCTTGAAACAACTTATCATAATAATAAAATCAAAATTGGTCATTTAAAAGGAAATAACTTTTTTATTAGATTAAAAAGAGTACTTGTAAAAGATGTACACAAATTAGAATCTGTACTTTCAACAATTGCCACACATGGAATTGCTAACTATTTTGGATTCCAAAGATTTGGGATTGATGGCGATAACTACAAAAAAGGTGAACAGATTATTGAAGGTACACTTAAAGAAAATAATAAAAAATTAAGAACAATGTACTTAAATGCATATCAAAGTTTTGGCTTTAATAACTGGCTTAGTCGTAGAATAGAGATTAGCAAACTAATAGATACATTTGAACCAAAGCAACTAGCCCATATGCTTGATATTCCACTAGAAGAATTAAAACAAATGAAAGCACAAGCGCATCCATTTAAAATAATGCAAGGTGAGCTAATGAGCCACTATCCATTTGGAAGAATTTTTTGTGCCCAAGACTTGGAAAGTGAAGCATCTAAATTTAACTTACGAGATAGAGTACCAACTGGACTTTTAACTGGTAAAAAAACTAAAAAGCCAGAAGATACTGCTCTTAAATTTGAAGAAGAGATGATTGAAACAACAAACTTCTTAAATGGTGCTAGAAGATTTGCATGGATTTTCCCTACAGATATAAACAGTGAATATAAAGAAGAAAAAAATCACTTTGAATTATCATTTACACTTCCAAAAGGTAGCTATGCTACAGAAGTTATTAGAGAATTAATGCACTAATTCTCTAAGCCAAATTGGTAAATAATGTACCTTTGGTATGAATATTATCAAGTAAAAAAGCAGAAGATAATCCAACTCAAACTGTGTAATCTTTATAGAGGAAATATATCTAAAATGTTTGGAGAGTTAATTACACTTATAATGATGTTGCTTGAGAAGAAAAAGATGAGTATATTAAAATATATGATAAAATATATGATAAAATAAATAATACAAATCAAGGGGAATAAAATGTCAATATTAAATCTTAAAAATATGACTACTGCACAAAAGTTTATGGCAATGGAAGAACTATGGGAAGATATTAGTAAAAATGTCAGCTCTGATAAATTTACTCCTCAATGGCATTTAGATATTTTAAATGAAAGAGAAAAAAAAGTTCAAAATGGTGAAGCTAAATTTCAGAGTATTGAAGATGTAAAGAAAGAATTTAGAAATTTGAGATAATGTATATAGATATACTACAAGAAGCTAAGCAAGATTTATTTAAAGGTGCAGACTTTTATGAATCTCAAGCTTTTAATCTAGGTGATTGTTTTTTTGATTCACTTATGTCAGAAATTGAATCACTTAATATTTATGTAGGTATTCATATAAAAGTAAATAATTATCACAAAATGTTAGCAAAAAGATTTCCTTATGCAATTTATTATAAATATGATAAAAATACAATTTATATCTATGCTGTTTTAGATTGTAGGAGTAATCCTAAAAAGATAAGTCAAAGATTAAAATAGATGATATATCTTATGGTAAAAAATATATATTAACCTATTCTATTGGTAAATAATGTACCTTTGGTATGAATATTATCAAGTAAAAAACTTCTAGCTGCCGTAAGATTATATCCACTACATAAAAACATATCTCTATTATTATTCAGCATATAATTAGCTGCTTTTAGTTTTGTAACTATTCCACCTGTTGCAAATTCACTATTTGGAGAGTGTGCTTGACTAAGCTCTTCAGTTTTTATTTCATGAATAATTTTTTGCATCTTTGCTTTTGGATTATTATGTGGATCATCATCATAATATCCATCTATATCACTAAGTATTATTAACATATCTGAATTTGTATAATGTGCCACATGCGCAGATAGTTGGTCATTGTCACCAAACAATTGTTCAGGTGTTGTTGAGATATCATTTTCATTTACAATTGGTAAAATTCCATTCTCAAGTGTTGTATCAACAATTTGTTGGAAAATCTCTGTATGAGTTCTTGAGTCAAAATCATCTTCAGTTAAAAGTATTTGTGCTGTATTAACTCCATATATATCAAATTTATTTTTATAACTACTCATAAGTATTGGTTGTCCAACTGCTGCTAATACTTTTTTACTTATTTGTTTTTTTCTATCTAATTTTAATGCAGTATACCCAGCAGCCACCGCGCCTGAACTTACAAGTATAACCTCATATTTTTTTCTAGTTTCCGCTATTAACGATACAAGATTTAACATCCTCTCTTTTGCTATAGAGTTTGTTTCTGTTAAAACACTACTTCCTACTTTAAATACAATTCTTTTCATACTATCCTTTCTATTTATGGGCACCTCTAAAAATTGTGACAACTCAGGCTACAATTCAAAATAAAATTATATCCTAAGCCATATTAAAAATAAATTGTCTATTAAATATGCACTAAAGCACCTAAACAAAGGGCTTATATAAAAGAAGATAATTTTTATCCTCTTTATTGATTTAAATCAAGATAAAAATTGTCTTCTTTTGCTATACTTTCAATACCAAAACAAAAAAGGATATAAAATGAAAAAAACATTACTATTAATTACAGTTACAGGTGCACTACTATCTGCTAGTGCTAAAACGATGACAAACTATACTGACATCCATAGTATTAAAGATTCAAAAAGTAATATTATCACAAAATATATAGATATACATGACATTAGCAACTCAAAAGCTGCAAAATACACTCAAAAATAATTTAATTTTTTCTCTCCTTAAATTAAATTAATTATTTTACTTCTAAAGTAACATTTGAGTATAATCGCCTTTAGGACACCTCAAAAAAAGATTAAAGGCGATTAATGATTGTTGGATTAGATGGTATAATAGAAAAAAAAGAACCAACACTATTACATATAAATGTAAATGGTATCATATATGAAGTCTTTACATCTATAAACTGTAGCTCTTCAATCACTACAGACAAAATCAAAATTAAAACAACACATATTATCAAAGAAGAATCATCATCTCTATATGGATTTATAGATGAAAATGAACAAAAAATGTTTAATACAGTAATCAAAATAAATGGTGTAGGACCTAAGGTTGCCTTAGCAATATGTAGTACTTTTACCCCTACAACATTTGCTCAAATAGTTGAAGATAAAAATGTAGATATGTTAAAAAGAGTTCCTGGCATTGGTCCAAAAGGTGCTAGTAGAATTCTTGTAGAGTTAAGTGGATTTGTTGTAGATGGATCTTCAGAAGATTCTACACTTGAAAACAAAACTGAAGCTGCTATGGCACTTGAATCACTTGGTTTTAAAAAAGATCAAGTAATAAAAGCACTAAATGGATCTACTGCAAGCACTACTAGTGATCTTGTAAAAGAAGCACTTAAAAATCTACAAAAATAAATAGAGGATAAGATAAATTGAAATTAGCAATAGTATTTGGAAGTAAAAGTTTTGAGCATGAGATAAGTATAGTAAGTGCAATAGCAATGAAAAAAGTTTTAAAAAATGAACTTATCTATATATTCATTGATCAAGATAGAAACTTTTATCATATCCCTACAAAGACCATTAAGTCAAAACTATTCTCAAGCAGTGATTATAAAAAATGTGACAAACTACAAATTACTCAAGGTGGTTTTACAAAATCTTCACTATTTGGTTCTAAACAACTTGAATTTGATACAGTATTAAACTTAACTCATGGTGGTGATGGTGAAGATGGTGTATTAGCTGGTATGTTTAACTTCTTTAATATTCCATTTATAGGTCCAAGAGTTGAAGCTTGTAGTGTAAGCTGTAATAAATATCTTACAAAAATGTATGCAAATGAGATCAATGTAAAAACATTAGATTTTAAACACTATAAATTTGGTGATGACATCAAAGTTGATAATTTTCCTGTAATTATTAAACCTACTAGATTAGGTAGCAGTATTGGAGTATCTATTGTAAAGTCACATGATCAATTAGAATATGCAATTGATGTAGCATTTGAATTTGACAATGAGATTATCATTGAACCATTTATTCAAAATATCAAAGAGTACAATCTTGCTGGAACAAAAATAGATGGTGAGTTTATCTTCTCAATCGTTGAAGAGCCTCAAAAAGATGAGTTCCTAGACTTTGATAAAAAGTATATGGATTTTAATAGAACAGAACAGGTTTTAAAAGCTAATATTGACGCTAATTTAGAATCTAAATTACAAGAAAACTTCAAAACTATTTACAACACAATGTTTGAAGGCTCATTAATTAGATGCGATTTCTTTGTAGTTGAAAATGAAGTGTATTTAAATGAAATAAATACAATTCCAGGATCTATGGCAAACTATCTATTTGAAGATTTTAATAGTATTATAAATAACTTAGCAAATAATTTACCACAACAACAAAATATCAAGATTGACTATGCTTATGTAAATAAGATTCAATCAGCAAAAGGGAAATAATGAAAATTAATTATGAACAATCTTTAGAGATTTTAAACTCTATAAAATGTGAAAACCTACCTACTCAAAAACTATTTATTACTGATGCTATTGATAGAATATTAGCTACTAATATTATTGCAGATCATAACCTGCCAGAATACCCAACATCAGGTATGGATGGATATGCTGTAAAACATGCCAATTTAGAATCTGGTAAAATTAAAATAATTGATTTTAATCCTGCTGGTACTGATATACAAACAGAAGTTGAAAATGGCGTTTGTATTAAAACTTTTACTGGTTCACTTATGCCAAAAGGTAGTGATACACTTATCCCTATTGAAAATGTAACAGTTGAAGGTGATACTATTATTATTAATGAAGCTGTACCTTTTGGATTTGCTACTAGAGAAGTTGGTGAAAACTATAAAAAAGGTGAAGTTTTAGTTCAAAAAGGGACAAAAATAGCTTATGCTGAAATTGGAATGATGGCTAGTTTAAATATTGCACAAGTTTTAGTATATTGTAAACCAACTGTTGCAATAGCAAGTACAGGTAGTGAGATTTTAGACCTTGGTGAAGAGCAAACAAATAAATCTCAAATAAGATCTTCAAATCATCTTACACTTGAAGC
>JGI11705J14877_10000272_pt1 | contig 32944 bp, 16 predicted proteins | sample Etolaghawater15m_FD_14877 | JGI IMG/M metagenome (IMG submission 14877) | reverse complement strand
CGCCGATTACCACCTCGTCGGCCAATATGACCTACAACTAACCGTCAGCTATGACATCGACCAAGATGGCACGGTCGATTATGTCGAAACCTCCGGGGATGGGAGTGGTTTAAGTATCTCGATCAATCCTGACTATATTCAGATCAATACACTCGCTGGTGGACTACTTCGACCATTGACGGATCGTACATCTGTCGATGCGACGCCAACAACGACACCATCTGATAGTAGTAAACTCTTAATGGGTCGACTACTCTTCTATCCGGTGAGTGCCCCTAGTGGGATTGATGCGGCAGATTATATTGCTGATGGTACACTCGCTGACACGCTGTTTGAGATGCGTGGCGGGGCTGAGCGAGGTTTCTACTATGTCTATAATCGTAGCGCTGGAAATAATGCACTCCAACCCCGTGTCTACTGGGAGTTGGATATACGCTGGCGCGATCCAGATGACACAAGCCAACAGCGCATGCTTGTTGGTAGTGAGAGCGCAACAGGGGAGTGGTCATTCCAGTGGCAAGAGGGGGTAAATCCACGCAATACCACGATTGCACTCAGTAATCCAACTCGTAATACACCACTTCTGAATCAGCAGCATCTGATTGCAAAACTCTCTTATCCTGCACTTGTGCAGGCGCTACTAGAACCGATAGAAAGTAATCAAGCTACCACTCCACGCTATCTTGACCAGACCGGTTCTGGTGGTGTTGAGCTAATTGTCCGTAGCGTGATTTATGCTAATGAAGCGGCATTTAACAGTGGCGCGACTACCACTAACTTTAATCCTGCGGCTGGTGATAGTACTGACGATCTTGATGTACCGTTCGTCTATGAGGCAAACGCCCAATTTGCCGTTCCGTTTAGCGAGCAACCGCAAGCGCTTCTCCATCTCCACGATGCGACCGCAGTTCCGAGTGATGGGACACCTGAACGTAGCAGCTATAGTGATAGCAACGGCTATTACCAGTTCCGACAACTTGAACTCGATTATGGGGCGGCCGACAATAGTAACCTGAGTAGCTCCTATCTGCGTCTCGCTGCTCGACACCCTAACTATCACGAACAGCCGCTAGCGCCGATAGCCAAATTCGGTGTCGATGATACGACTACCACAACGATCGAAAATGTAGTCAATCATCTGCTAGAGATGAAAGCGCTTGCACCCCGTACGTTAATGCTCACAGTCACAGCCGGTGGTGAACAGGTGAGTGGCGCGATTATTGAATTAGAAGCAGCAAATGGTGCACGCTATAGCGCTATCAGCGACAGTAGTGGTCGAGCGAATTTTATGCAACTCCCCACTGATAGCTACCAACTGATCGTTACGCCGCCTCCGGCGCTTAGCGGCTACGATCTCTATAGCGCACAATTCGCGCACATGCCAGCTTTTGGTGATGCCGGTCAACTCGATATAACAATACCTACCGAGCAATTGATTGCGCTCCCCTCTACTGAGTGGATCTCACCATTACCGCCGGTTGTCGATGTCACTGTGAGTACAACGCAAGCGGATGGTACCGTAACGCTAGAGGGTGAAGTGCTAGAGTATCGCGATTTTAACGATGGCCAACCACCGCAACTTGTTCCTTATGGCAGTAGTGATGATGGCCAGCGGCTCCGCAGTGCGGTCACTTTACAGCACAATAACCGTAGCCAACGCATCGCTTTGAGCGATGAGGCTCGCTTCCGTCTTACCATCGCATTGGAAGAGGGGCATAACACCCTCCAAGTGACTGCCCGCAATCGTGTAGGTAGTGGCCAGAGTATGCCCACCCTTCGCAGCTACTTCCCCGCTTTCGGCAGCGTTAGTGGATCGCTGCAACACGACTCTGATCAAAATCCTGAGACCCTCAATCCACCTAGTGCCGGTGCCGTGGTAACGCTACTTGAACCGGATGGTACGCGTCGAACTACAATTGCTGATAGTGCCGGCCGCTTCCGTTTTCATACTCTACTAGCCAGTGCCAGTTACCAACTACAAGCGAGCTATCAAGAGGGAACTGCAAACTATATCTTAGCGACCCCGGTTAACTTTACTGCACCGATTGGTAATCAGTTGGATCTTGAGCGATTTACGCTTGAACGTAGTGCTACTGGTAGCACGTCAACTGCCGGTTTACCGATTATTGTTGTTGATAGTTGGGAGCTATCAGAGGGTCAATTGAGCTATCAGGGACGGGTCGGTAACTACGACGCGGTTACAGCCGATGGTGGTGGTTTCCGACCACTTCAGCAACAAGTGAACGATCAAATCAGTGAGCTACCCATTACTAGTGGCAGTGATGGGGTGTGGTACTTTAATGGTCAAGTGGTGTTGAGCGGTCAGACTACGACCCTGCAACTCCACGCTACAAATATCAGTGGGGAACAGGGGAGTAGTATACCGCTCTATTTTGATAATCCAGATACCGATTATGGTAGTGTTGGAATCAATATCACAGCTAGTGAAGGGGGTGGAGAGCAGGGAACATTTGTTCTCTATAACAGTGATGGCGTATTGGTTTCCAATCGTGCATTACGTTTAATTGATGATTCCATAAAAATAGAACTCTTCGATCTCATCTATGGTCGTTATAGCTATCGCATTGAAATGAGTAATTATGCTATAAAGAGCGGTGATATTGTGATCGATAATACCTCATCAGATACTATTGATATCATTCTAGAATCTATTGATGAAGCGCCGATTGTTAACGCTGGAAGTGATCAATTCGTACTGCCGGGGAGCAATGTAAGTCTTGTTGCAAGTGCAACATCGGAACGTAGCATGAGTTATCAATGGCAACAAATTCGTGGCACCTTAGTTGATCTAAATCAAACCAACCAGAGAATAACTGGATTCATAGCTCCAAGTAGTACAGTTGCAACTGAGCTTGTTTTTCGTTTTTTGGTAACTGATGATGCCGGTCTTGTTGCGTCCGATGATGTTAAAGTAGTCATATCTGCAATACCCATAAATCAACCGCCCACCGTCAATGCGGGCGAGGATATTGAGATTACAGGAGGAAATATAATTACTATAAGAGGTGAGGCGTCTGATAGCGATGGAGAAATAGATGTTTGGCAATGGATTCAGTCTGATTTAGATAGTCAACAAGTTCGAATCAATGATCGTGGTAATGGTGTTGCAAATTTTGTTACTCCTGTGGTTAATAGCCAATTAGATTTGCACATCATGTTACAAGTGATGGACAATGATGGCGATATCGCAAGCGATACATTAGTTGTAACGGTTCTGCCGAACAATGATGCGCCGCAAGTTGCTATCATTGGTAATAGCAGTGTTGTAAGCAACCAATCTATTACACTGCAAGCAGATGCAAGTGATAATAATGGCGAGGTGGTAAGCTATCAGTGGTCACAGAGTGAGTCTGATAGAACTCAAGTCACCTTAGTTAGCAATAATGAATATGTAACATTTACTGCACCACTTATATATGAGCGTGCCACAATTAATATACAGTGTATTGTGGCAGATAATGATGGGGCAGAGAGTAGTGCGAGTAAAACTATCACCATCGAACCGGTTCAAATTCCAAATCTTACCCTTTCTGATGCGCGGGCGGTCGAGGGAGAATCTGATGCACTGCTGTTCAAATTAGCACTTGATCGCTATGCTGTTGGTAATATTACGGTAAATTATAATGTTACTGGTGTTAGTGCTATAAGTAATCGTGATTTTACATCTAATTCAAATAGTGTCACCATCAATGCTGGAACGCTAGAGGGGTGGATCCGCGTAAGTGTGATTGATGATCAAGTTGCCGAAGAGAGTGAAACATTGACTATCAATATTAGTAGTGTGACTGCAGGTGTTGAGTTGGTAAATAATGTGGCTACTGGCACTATTTTTGATAATGAGATTCTGTTTGGGCGACTCAATGATACGGGTATAATCTGGGGTGGAAACTATCCTGGGGGCAACAATATCGATTGTACTGGTGAGACGATTCACCAGCAAGATTGTAGTTATGGGCGTGATGCGAAATTTTTAACTGGAGCCTTATCAAAAACAGGCTTCGGTACAGCGGGTTTTGATTGGACAAAAATTGGCGCAAATGGTGAGTCGTTACCAAATAACGCTAGCGCATGGAGCTGTATTCTAGATAACGTGACAGGTTTAATGTGGGAAGTAAAAACTGATGATGGCGGAATTCATGACAAAAATAGAAAATATAGTTGGGGAAGTTTTTCAACACTAGTTAATGCCGCTAACAGTAATAATTTTTGCGGTCATGATGACTGGCGAGTTCCTAATATAATAGAATTAAGAGGTATTGTTAATTATGGCAGGAGTGCGCCTGCAATCGATCTGAATGCTTTTCCAAACACGATTAGTGCAAAATATTGGTCATCTACCGCTGATGCCAAAAGACCGAGCAATGCATGGCATATCAATTTTCAAAATGGAGTTGGATCTGGTGATGATTATAGTTCTGACAGTAATATCGTTAGACTAATTCGTACCGGAAAATAAGGAGAGGGTTGTGATGAAGACATTAAGTAAAAATTTATCAATAATTCTGTCCACTGTACTGCTGCCATCAGCAGTAGCATCGGCGCAGACATGTAATACAGCTCTGCCAGAAACAGCAGCCATTGTAAACTTTGAGGATCATGGGAATGGCACGATTACAGATAACTATACTGGACTCATGTGGCAGCGCTGTACCGTCGGTCTTACTGGTACATCTTGTGCGACTGGTAGCATACAAGAGATGAGCTGGGATACTGCATTGCAATATGTTGACACAATAAATACATCTGGCGGTTATGCTGGATATAGTGATTGGCGATTACCCAATATTAAAGAGCTAGGCACTATTGCTGAGTATCGTTGTAGTAATCCGGCTATCAATACCACAATATTTCCAAACACACCCAGCTTATGGTTCTGGACTTTATCACCGGATGTTGTTAATGCCAATAACTCACTTATTATAAGCTTTACTGACGGCAGCAATAGAAATGAAAACCGTCCCACCATGCATCCTGTACGGTTGGTTCGTTCAGGGAAATAAGGGTTTGTTGAACGTTGTTGCAAAATACGACGATCAGTATATATAAAGAAGGATATCGGTTCATGTTACAATATCGTAGTTCCCAGATTTTTATTGCACTGATGCTAAGTGTGACCTGCTCTTTAGCCCATGCGGCAGCGGTTACATTGCAGAATGGTTGGAATCTTATTGCACTCCCTTCCGGAAGTAGTGATCCGAACGCTACAATTTCTGATCTATTCGATCAACCCGGGATCAGTAGTATCTTTACATACAGAGGTAATGGCTGGCAGAGTTATAATGCGGCTACTGGTCGGGGAAGTCTTGGAAGTCGAATGCTTACCGATCTGGCTGGAAGTGGCCTCTGGGTTAAAAGCGATAGCGATACGGAGATTGTTTTAACGCTCGATGGTTCGCCACTTGAGTTTGATCCAAGCGCGCTGCAACCGGGTTGGAATCTAATCGGTGGTGGTAATCATCTCACGTCGATCGAACAACTCAGCCAAGTATTGACCAACTATGCAACACCAGAGAAACTATTTGCATTTAATGGTGGATGGCGTTCTCGTAACTTTATAACCAGTCGTGGAAGTCTAACAGAATTTAGCAGTAGTGATGGTTTATGGCTTTATGCCGCTGCGGAACTCTCGATTGAGGAATCTATAGAAACGACTACCCCCACCCGTATTAATCTAGATGTTGGCATTACGGTTTCAGTTCGAAGTAGTGACCTAGATGGCGGCACATCTACCCGCCAACTAACACTGGAGTTAAATGGTAATAATTATCGAGTCACTGTACCAAGTGCCACCAACTACACACTGTTCCTACATGATACGACTGGGGACATTATCACATCCCTCGCTGCAGATGCTGACGATAGTAGTCGTTTTATCGCTGGCACTGTTGAAATATTAGATCCTAATGGTGGCAATGGCGAAACAACGCTTTATGCATGGGGTTTACCTCTAGGCGCAGCCGTACCACAACCGTTAGGTGATGTTGAAATTTGGCAACTCTCAGCGGCCGGTGACACTACTTATCTGGCGACCATGCGCGATCCCATTGCTGGATGGCCAATTCCAGAAAATTTAGATGTTGGTACGACGTTACGTTTAACTAAATCAGGTTATCTTGATACTACTATTACACTAGATAGTGGCACAATCCATTATGCGTTGTTACAGCAGCTCTCTACCGAGCATGGCCAATTACTTGCCACGCCAAACCAAAGTCTAAATCGTTTACTACAACGCCCATTAGCTGCCACGGGTCCACTCTCAATACCATCACAAGCGCAACATCAAAGTGATGTTGCTTTACTGTTTGAAACTGGACGTGATAATCCATCACGCTCAATTAATGTTCGACTGACACCCTATCGGAATAGTGATGCAATTGTCGATCTAGATGTGTTAGGCGAAGTTGCTACCAACGACTTTGCAACAGACCACGATCTGCAAATGAGCGAGCTTAACGATCATCCAAACTGGAATTGGCAAGTCATAGCCGGTGCTCGCATTAATGTTCGCGATATGAGCAATGAGCAGTTGTTGACGCCCGATGAGGCTAGCGCTGATCAACTCGGTGCCTTTGCTACCATAGATCCCTATCAGGGGAATTTGTTGACAGGCCATGCGGAAGATTACCTTGCGTTACTCGCTGAATTTGGTAGTAGTAGCGGAAACAATCCCTATATTGCTGAAATCGATCTATACGCCCGTCGCGCTAATGGGTGGCAACGGGTTGCCAGCGGTGTTCAGTTTATCGATCCACAATTACCTAATGGAACGATTGCGACACAGCAACCCGGTAATACGGCTACGCCGATCGACGATCTTAATGATGCCAAAAGTGGTTATCAAAGTAGCGCCGCTCTAAGAATTAAACCAGAGTTACCGCTTGATCGACTCATCTTAACATCACGAGAATCGGGTAGCTTGATGCTTCAAGGGGGTGAGGGCGGTTTGCATGATTACGCTTTTGTCCTAAAACAACTGACTCCCAATCGGCGAACCCTACGGTTGCAAACACTCGATGCGACCACTGCTGCACCATTGGCAAATGTTCGGGTAACGCTCGCTGGCTCAGAACCGCAGTTGAGTGATGATAGTGGTTATGTCACTTTTTCTGATCTCGTACTGCCGCTGAGCGATCCGATTATCACGGTTGATGCTGTTCGCCACGATTACTATCGTGCCAGCCTGAGTCTGGCTGCTGGCGAGATCAATAGTGATGAACACTATCCACTACAGTTACGGCCAGTTATTAGCAGCGGTACTGTGCGAGGACGAATTACCGATGCTGAGAGTGGCGATGGAATCGCTGATGCTCAGGTGCGCCTGATTGCACCGGCTGCACTCGCCGCATTAGCGCATGATCCGGTTGCTGGTCAGTTTCATGCTTATGCTGATCCACAGGCCGATTACCATTGGCGAATTCGAGTACGTAACGATAGTGTTCAGAGTGTACAGCAAGGTGCGTTAGCACGTCGCAATGGACGTTTGCAGCGAGTATTAGAACCAGATCAGTGGCGAACGGTTAAGCAGGCTAATGGGAGTAGTGGGGGTTATCAACTCGACTATGATACGATTCTACAAGAGTTAACCAATGTCGGTAGCGAACAAGATAGTCTCGCTGATTACTATTTGGTGGGAAACTACGATCTACAACTAGAGGTTAGCTACGATATTGATCAAGATGGTATTGTCGATTTTCGTGAGGTCTCAGGTGATGGCACTGCCTTGTCAGTCGCAATCAATGGTGACTATTTAACCGATATTAGCACTGTGGGTGGTTCTCTTTCACGTTTTCTCTTCTACCCGGTTAGCGCTCCGTCGAGTGTGGAACCGGCAGATTATTTGGCGGCAAGCGAATATCAAAATAATATGTTTGAGCTGCGTGGTAGTCCGCAAAAAGGGTTCTATTATGTCTACAATCGCGTCGCTGGTAGCAATGCAATGCAACCACGGGTCTATTGGGAAATCGATATTCGCTGGTTCGATCCACGTAATAGCACCTATAGAACTTTAGTCGGAAACGAAGATGTGGATGGAAACTGGTCATTTACGTGGCAGAGTGGCGAGATTGCGCGTAACACGACTATCGCGTTGAGCGATCCGGCACGTAACACACCCCTACTCAATCAGCAGCATCTCATTTCACGACTCTCACATCCAGCCCTAGTGCAGGCACTACTTGAACCGATTGATGCGACCAATCCAAATGGACCACGTTATCTCGATGAAGTCGGTTCTGGTGGCGTTGAACTGGTTGTGCGCAGTGTAATTTATGCGAATGAAGCGGCACTCAATGCAGGGAGCCCTGAGGGTAATCAGACCAACCTTAATCCTGCTGCCGGTAGCAGCATCAATGATATTGACGTGCCATTTGTCTATGAAGCGAATGCACACCTTGCGATTCCCTTCAGTCAACAGCCTCAGAGTCTGCTACAGATCCACGACGCAACCGCCGTTCCTAGTGATGGGATCCCTGAGCGTACTATGCGTAGTGATGCGGATGGCTATTATCAGTTTACTCAACTCGATCTCGAATATGGTGCTGCTGATAATAGTCGGCTCGCTTCAGCTTATCTGCGCGTCACCGCTGCTCGTACCGGTTACTACGATCATGCGCCGGTCGCCGTACCAAAATTTAGTGCAGATGACGCTACGACCGTAGCCATAGAGGATGTTGCTGAGCAGTCGTTAGCGCTACAGCCGATTCCGCCCCGTGATCTACAACTGAGCATCACCGCGGGCGGTCAACCAATAGCATCGGCAACCATTGATTTGTTAGCAAGCGATGGCACTCACTATCAAACAGTCAGTGATCTGTATGGTCAAGCCAATTTTGAAGCATTACCGATTGGTCGTTATCAGTTAACCGTAGCCGCACCGGCTACCACACCCGGGTATGATATTTATGCCGCTCCCCTGCTGTTGACTTCGGCATTGAATAGTGATGGCCAACTCGATACGGCACCGCAACGACAGAGTGTCGCGCTACCATCGGTCTCATGGTTATCACCGATACCCCCCATCATTAATGCAACTATCAGCGAAGTGCAATCGGATGGTACGGTCATTATTGAGGGGCAGGTACTTGAATATCGAGATTATGGTGATGGTCAACTACCGCAAGCCGTCCCATATGGTAGTGGTGATGATGGCGCACCCCTAACAGATAGTTTCGGTCAGCGACTCCGTGATGCGGTGACATTGCAGCATAATGGTAGTCGTCAGCCGATCCAACTGAGTGCAACGGCTAGCTTCCGATTTACCGTAACCCTTAACGAAGGGTATAACCAGTTACAGCTGCATGCGCGCAATCATGCGGGGAGTGGCAGCAGCCTATTGACGCTACGCAGCTTCTTTCCCACTTTTGGTAGCGTGGTTGGACAGATTCGATATGATCATGATGCGCTAGCAAGTAGCCCGGGGCTCGCTGCGAGTGGCGCAATAGTTACACTCTTAGCGCCCGATGGCAGCTACCGCACGGCGGTGAGTGATGATGAGGGGTACTACCGTTTTTACAATCTGTTAGCAGGAGATTTTTACCAACTACAGGCGACTTTTAGTGATGGGAGTAGCGACTACGTTTTACCCGCTCCTGAGCTATTTACAGCACCGGCAGGTAGTCAATATGAGATGAGTGATATGTTGCTACTAAGGACGGATAGTTCGCAACATAGCGGCGCACCTCTGCTCCAACTCGATAGTTGGGAGATTAGCGGTCAACAGGTGACGCTAATCGGCCGGGTCGGAAACTATGATGGTGCAGCAGTGGGGAGCAGTGGTACTCGACCGATCCAGCTTCTTATCAATGATGCGGAGCCGCTGGCGGTTGAGGTGAGTGGCGGGCCGGTATGGCACTTTACAACCGATCAACTGCTGCCAGCCGCGCAAAATAGATTAGAGCTGCGTGCAACCAATCTAAACGGTGAGCAAGGAGGTAGTGTCCCACTCTATCTCAATAACCCAACCATTCAATTTGGTGACGTAGGATTGACCGTAAGCGGAAGCGGTGTTGCGGGTAGTCGGGGTCTGCTATATATCTACGATGCGGCCGGACAGCTACAATTGAGTCGGCCACTCCTATTTGAGGAGGAGACTATCACCCAATCCCTGACCGCACTTGCCTATGGGCAGTATAGCTACGAGGTTGATGTGACGGGTTTTGCTCGGAAGTTGGGCGGTTTTCGTGTAAATCAAGCGAGCGCTGCATACACCATTAGTTTAGCTACCGATGATCATGTGCCGCTGGTTGATGCTGGCACCGACCATGAAGTGAACGAGCAACGCTTAGTCACACTGGTCGGTAGTGCAACCGATAGTGGAGGGGAAGTGGTCAGTTACCGTTGGGTACAGCGGGGTGGCAATGTCGTAGTGCTCTCGGAGGTGGAGAGTAGTAATGGTGCCATGGTCACGTTTACTGCGCCCCAAGTGAATAGCACCACCGTGCTCACATTCGAACTACAGGCGACCGATAATGATGCGAATATCGGTAGTGATGAGGTGATTGTGACAGTACAGCCGGTGAATATACCGCCGGTAGCGGTAGCCGGTGTCGATGTGACGGTTGCGATAGGCGAAGAGATTATCCTAAATGGTGTGGCCAGCCATGATAGTGATGGTGGGATTACTCAATACCTCTGGACACAGAGTAGTGGTCCTGAAGTGGTTCTATCGCAATCGACGCAAGCGGTAGCTAGCTTTACTGCACCGATCGTGAGCCAAGATAGCTACCTGACCATTACGCTGACAGTAACTGATAACGAAGGGGCCACCGCGACGGATGATATTCGCTTCTTAGTGCTCAGCGGTAATGCAGCACCGGTTGCAAACGCGGGTGATGATCGACGTGTGACAGGACGACGTCTAGTCGAGCTCGATGGGAGTTTGAGCAATGATCAAGATGGTTACCTTGCCGTTATCGAGTGGCAGCAGATTGGTGGTAGCAGTGTTGAACTCACTGATGCGGATAAAATTGTTGCGACGTTTACTGCCCCTGATCTGGAGGTGGCGGCAACCCTCACTTTTGAGTTGAGCGTTACCGACAATGAGGGGGTGAGCCATCGTGATCAGGTGGTTATTACTGTGGAACCGACATCGAACCTGCTACCAACGGCAGAGGCGGGGCTCAATCAGTGGGTACAGAGTGGCGAACTGGTCACGCTCAATGGCGAAGAGAGTGGTGACGAGGATGGGACAATTAGCCGCTACGATTGGCAGCAGATTGATGATGCGTACTCTATTGATTTAACAACATCGGGGGGCGTCGCAACGTTTACTGCGCCGGATGTATCAGAGTTAACTAGCATTAGATTTCAGTTGACGGTAACCGATAGTGATGGTGGGATTGCGAGTGATGAGGTGAGTGTTACCGTACGCCCCGCTACCATAGATAATCAGCCACTGCTCTCATCGCTCGATGTGGTTCCGGTGGTAGGGAGTGCAGTAATGAATATCTTTGTCGCCCCTCCCGATATCAATCGACTCCCTAAAAATGATCAATTAGCGCTGTTTGCGCCATTCAGTGAGGTATCGCAAACACCATTTAGGCTAGCAATTGCTACCGGTGGTTCTACCGAACTGGGAACATTTGAAGTGGAACAGGGCCAGCGCGTTGAGATAAGTGCATCATCGAATTCGAGTATTATTCAGTATCTTTGGCAGTATGGTGATTCGGGCACTGCAACTGGGGCCAATTTTAATACAACGTTTATTCGTAGCGGTAACTATCCTGTGACACTAGATACCTTGTCGGTGACCGGTACAAGTCGTCGTTATCAACTGATGTTATCCGTAGTAAAGCCGCCCGATCGTCGCCAGTTGACACCCAGTTCAATGTTGAATCTCTTTATACCTAAAGATCAGTCGACCCAGGTCAGTGCCATGCTTCCACTATTTGCCCCACTGACTGATGCACATATCAGCCAGAGCAGCGTAGCATCACTATCACTATTTACATTAGGAAGAGAGTTGTCACCACGCACTGTTATTTTTGATTTAGATGGAAATTCCGATCAGGGTATCTATACGGTACCTCTAGGACAACAGTTAACATTCATAGCAAGTAACAGCAGTCAGATTCTATCTTACCGATGGCATTATGGTGATAGTGAAACTGCTGATAACCGTGATATTACTTTGATATTTAATCAGACAGGCAGTTATACTATAGGTTTAACAATACTTTTAACTAGTGGTGATGAGGAATATTATCAGATGGTTGTTGAGGCAAAAACAGATGCTGAGCTATTTGATATCCCAGCACATAGTCAGTCGATGTCAATTTTTGCACCCTATCCATTTACACCAGCAACTATTGACACTTTGGAAATCAACCCTTGAATGCAACGGAACTACGGAGTGAGTAAAATGAAGTCATTAACACAGTTAGCTATTACAAGCATGCTGATCGGTGCAAGTCCATTGACACAGGCTGAGCTACCCTTTCAATTTGATAGTGGTAGTACTGGTACTGAAGATTTGCATGTCAGTTGCTCTTATGAAGGTGAAACGACATACCTTAATGTTGGTTTGAGTGGGATTCGCCACTTTAATAGTATTACCATTGATGAGGGGTGTATCCTCAAGTTTATACCAACGGGCAATGGTATTGGTATGAGTAGCAATCCGGTTCGCTTGTTAGTACGAGAGGATGTGACTATTCATGGTACAATTAACCTTGACGGAACACCGGGTGAGCTGGGATCCACAAATTATGCGGCGGCTGGCGGGATAGGTGGACCCGGTGGGTATAATGGGGGTGTGTCAGGGCATACGAATCACCAACCACAAGCCGGTTATGGTCCAGGTGGAGGCGCAGGGGCATCGCTGGCTTCTAATGGAAATTGTTCCAGTAGTAGTGGTGCTAATGGATCGTTAACACCACGTGCTAATGATATCCGATACCAAATGCTAATTGGAGGTAGTGGAGGAGGGGGGGGGTGTAACTCGAGTTCGTCTAGATATTATGGTGGAGGTGGTGGTGGTGGCGCAATGCTTATTGCCGCTAACGGGACGATCACAATTAATGGTGAGGTTTCAGCAATAGGAGCGGATACTGGTTCTAGTAATAGTTATCATGCAGAAGGTGCTGGCGGTGTTGTACATTTTATCGCAAATAGAGTAGCAGGTAGTGGTAATGTTGCAGCAGGTTATAGCATTATTGAAACAAACGATAACCAATCACAGTTTAATATTGAGACAACTGACGGAAGCAACTTCGGACTACAGCGTTTAAGTCTCAATTTAACACAAGCGCCAACACTCACAATCACCTCAGTTGGCGGGATTGATACATCAAATATTAATGCTGTACAACTGGGTAGCTCCGGATTAACCTCGGTTACGGTAATGGCTGAAGGGCTCGCTGCGACCACTGAAGTGAAACTGGTCGTTAATAGTGAGATGACGCGGTACAATGCAGTGGAGACAGCTACACTCAATACGCAAGGGATCGCTACCTTCTCGATTGAGGTTGGCAGTGGTAATAGCGTTATGATGGCTTATGTCAGCGCCTTAGTTACTAATACGGCGGCACTCCCCCAATTTGAGGGTGAGAAAATTATGAGTGCGCGATTAGAAGCGATGCCGGGTGTATCCGCTCAAGTTGTCTTCTATACAGAGTCAGGACGACGGGTTCCGGATGGCTTCATTACCAACCCGATGCAGTGGGTGAGCTTTATTTAGTATCGTAGCGTATTTCGACTATCATCCCCATGCAGTAACCTGTGCATGTCAACAGCGCCCCAGTACACACTGGGGTGCTAGTTCAATAGAACCCTCCGCTCCCGAGTACTCAATCCATGACCCAAACCAACCTCTTCCTCGTCGGCCCGATGGGGTCTGGAAAAACCACCATTGGCCGGCAACTTGCCAACCTACTGCAGCGCGACTTTTTCGATTCCGATCATGAGATTGTACGCCGCACTGGCGCGAGTATCCCGCTCATCTTCGATATCGAAGGGGAGGCGGGATTTCGTGAGCGCGAGGTGGCGGCGATTGATGATCTCAGCCAGCGCCAAGGGATTGTGTTAGCGACCGGCGGCGGGGCGGTGTTGCGATCGGAGAATCGCACTGCGCTCCGCGGGCGTGGCACGGTTATCTATCTCTACGCCGATCCCGACCAGCTACTCCAGCGCACCGGTCGCGATCGCAACCGTCCTCTATTGCAGACCGAAGATCCAAAAGCAAAACTGGAGTCGCTGATGGCAGAGCGCGATCCGCTCTACCGTGAGGTCGCCGATATTATCATCTATACCGATGAGCGCTCAGTGCGTAGTGTGGTTCGAGAGCTCAGTACCCGCCTAAAAGAGCTCTCGCCCAGTTTTGCCCACCAGCTACCTTAATGCCACCGACTCCCGACAGCGCCAGCGCCACCCGCACAAGCTAATGACTCCCGACGGTTCGCTGCCGCGCTAATTCCCCGCGCCACGCATCCCATCAGCACCCTAACATAGCCTCTCAACCCAACCGCAGATCGAGCGTAGTCGGATAGTCGGGATTAGGTACTGCCACCGGCGGTGCCAGCGGCCCCTCCGGTGCGCCGTGCGGCACAAAGCGCACCGCCGCGGGAGCGGGTGGCGGCGGTGAGAAGATCCCCTGCGTGTGGCTATCGCTGCGAAACCGGCTATGGCGGCGCGTCTCTGCGGCATTGGCGTTGACCGGGAAATCGTCATAACTGCGCCCACCCGGATGGCTGACATGGTAGCTACAGCCACCGATGCTGCGCTGATTCCAGCGATCGATCAGATCAAACTGGAGCGGCGAGTGGATCCCGACCGTCGGATGGAGTGCCGAGGGGGGCTGCCAAGCGCGGTAGCGCACCCCAGCGACAAACTCACCGGTGACGCCAGTCGATTGCAGCGGTACTAACCGACCATTGCAGGCGAGCTGATAGCGATCACTATTGAGTCCGGTCAGACGCACCTGCAGCCGCTCAACCGAGGAGTCGACATAGCGGGCGGTGCCTTGCGACTGGCTCTCCTCACCGAGCACCAGCCACGGCTCTAGCGCCGCCCGGAGCTCTAGGGTGATATCGCCGAGCTGTACGCTGCCGTAGATCGGAAAGCGGAAGGCGAGGAAGGGTTGGTACCACTCACTATCGAAGGGGTAACCGGCGTGTTTGAGCTCCTCAACCACCTGTACCAGATCGGCCCATAGGTAGTGCGGGAGAAGCCAGCGATCTTGGAGTGCATTGCCCCAGCGTACCAGTCGATGGCGGTAAGGGGTGGCCCAGAAGCGGGCGATCAGCGCCCGCAGCAGTAGCTGCTGCGCTAGGCTCATCTGCGGATGCGGCGGCATCTCAAACGCCCGAAACTCTAATAGCCCCTGCCGTCCGCTAGCGCTATCGGGGGAGTAGAGTTTATCGATGCAGAACTCCGAGCGATGGGTGTTACCGGTGAGATCGGTCAGCAGGTTGCGAAACAGTCGATCCACTAACCACGGCGGCGGCGTTGAACCATCAGCGGGTAGCTGCTGCATCGCGATCTCCAGCTCATAGAGGCGCTCCTGCCGCCCCTCATCGACACGCGGCGCTTGGCTAGTCGGGCCAATAAAGAGTCCGGCGAAGAGGTAGGAGAGGGCGGGGTGGTGCTGCCAGTAGCTGATCAGGCTAGCGAGCAGATCGGGGCGGCGTAGAAATGGGCTATCGGCAGCGGTCGGCCCACCAAAGGTGACATGATTCCCTCCGCCGGTGCCACTATGGCGGCCATCGAGCATAAACTTTTCGGTGCCCAGACGGGTCAGCCGTGCCTCCTCATAGAGTGCGAGGGTGTTCGCCTCTAGAGTCGGCCAGTCGCTGGCGGGATGGATGTTGACCTCAATCACCCCCGGATCGGGGGTCACCTGTAGCTGCTGTAACCGGCTATCACTCGGCGGTGGATACCCCTCGATCACCACTGGACACTGCAGTTCGCCGGCCGTGTGCTCTATCGCCGCAATCAGCTCCAGACTATGCGCTAACTCATAGAGGGGGGGCATGAAGATATGGATCAGGCCGGCGCGCGCTTCGACACAGAGTGCGGTACGCGGTAGCGGTAGCTGATCGCTCCGCGCTGGGGTGTGGGCATCGGCCACCGCCGTCGGTGCGATCGAGGGGGCGCTGATGGTGGTGTAGCGCTCGGCCACCTCGCCATGAAAGTCGGCCAGCGGCTGATGGGGGGTGAAGGGATCGGCAACCCGCGGCTGCTGCCGCTGCTGCGCCTCCTCACTCAACCACGGCAACTCATCGAGCGGTAGCCGAAACCCCATCGGTGAGTCGCCCGGTAGGAGATATATCTCCCCCCGGCGTGTCTCCCAGCGGCGGCTATACCAGCGCTCACCATGCCAATCCCACGCTAACGGCAGCAGATAGCCCACTGGCGTTGCCAGACCGCGTGAGAGTTTAGCCGCGAGTACATGGCGCGCGGCCGGTTCGCTAGCGCCAACCACCAAGGGATCGAGGTTGGGGGGCAGTTGCGCCTCTTCACGTAGATAGTAGAGCTGATCCTCATACGCCGGTTGCGGTGGCGTAGTGCTGACACCGAGGTGGCGGGCGAGCGTAGTCGCGAAGCGGGCCGCAGTGGTGTGATCATGGCCATAATCTTCACCGGCCGTCGCCAGTAGCTGATGCCGCCGCCATACCGGAACCCCATCGCGCCGCCAGTAGAGACCGAGTGCCCAGCGCGGCAGCGGTTCGCCCGGGTACCACTTCCCTTGGCCGGTGTGGAGCAGTGCACCGGTGGTAAAGCGCTGCTGGAGGCGACGTACCAGCTGCTCAGCTAACTGCCGCTTCTGATCGCCGAGGGCGGCGCTATTCCACTCCGCACTCTCCATCTCATCGATCGAGACAAAGGTGGGCTCTCCCCCTTGGGTGAGTCGCACATCGAGTCGCGCAAGATCGCTATCAACCGCCCGTCCGAGCTGCCGTATCGCCTGCCACGCCGTTTCGCTATAGGGCTTGGTGACACGCGGTGACTCATGGAAACGGCTCACCCCATTGTCGAAGCTAAATGCGACTTCGCATGGATCGGTACACCCCTCAATCGGCGCCGCACTCTGCGGCCGCGGGGTGCAGGCGAGGGGAATATGCCCCTCACCGGCAAATAGGCCGGAGGTGGGATCGAGGCCGACCCAGCCGGCACCGGGGAGATAGACCTCACACCATGCGTGCAGATCAGTGAAATCCTGCTCCGGTCCCGATGGCCCATCGAGTGCCGGCTGATCGGCCACCAGCTGTACCAGATAGCCAGAGACAAAGCGCGCTGCTAAACCGAGATGACGCAGTAGCTGCACCATCAACCAAGCGCTATCACGACAGGAGCCGAGCGCCTGACCGAGTGTCTCCTCACAGCTTTGAACCCCCGGCTCCATGCGGATGGTGTAGCGGATCGCCTGCTGCAGATCTTGGTTGATCTGCACCAGAAAATCGATGCTACGACAGCGCTGCCGATCGATGCCGGCAAGGTAGCGCTGCAGCAGTGGACCGGCTGGCTCTGCCTCAAGATAGGGCAGCAGTGACTGTTTTAGGGCAGGGTCGTAGTCGAAGGGCCAACTCTCAGCGCTCTCATCGACGAAGAAGTCAAACGGATTGATCACCTCCATATCGGCGATCAGCTCAACGGCGATGCGTAGCTCTCGACTCGGTTCAAGGAACACCAGCCGTGCCAGATAGTTTCCGAATGGATCTTGCTGCCAATTGATAAAGTGCTGTTTAGGCTCGATTTTTAGGCTATAGGCGTGGATCGGCGTACGACAATGGGGCGCCGGGCGGAGTCGAATCAGATGAGGCCCGATGGTGACAGGACGATCAAATCGGTAGTGGGTGGTGTGGTGCAGTGCAACCTGAATAGACATTGTAAACCTGCCATCGGTGTGAGTGGTGATGGCTGGGGTACCGCAAGATTCGCACCAGCGGCCGCCGCACCACGCTGGGGCGACCACTAGCGGAGTGGATCAACAGCTCAGATTAGGATCGCGCTCCCACGGAAACGGCGGGAGCTGATCGAGTGCTGACATCAAGCCACTATTCCACTGCTCAGCGAGCTGGCGGGCGTAGAGATCATCCTCGCGGTAGAGACAGTGGCGACCCGGTGTCAGCTGATCGCGCTGATAGATGAGCAACTCGACCGGTGGTCCCACTGAGACGTTGCTACGGATGGTGGAGTTCATCGACACCATGCAGCAGTGGGCGGCACGATTGAGGGGGGTGTCACGCCGCACCACCCGATCGAGGATCGGTTTGCCATACTTCACCTCACCAATCTGTAAAAAGGGGTGCTCATTCGATTCATGGATGCAGTTCCCCTGCGGGTAGATCATGAAGAGCTCCGGATCGCTACCGGCGATCTGCCCGCCGAGGATGAAGCTCGCCTCAAAGTTGGTGTTGATATCGCGTTCAGATTGTTGACGCTGCACCTGCGTACTGATGATACCGAGGTAGTCGGCTGCCTCCTGCATCGATGCCACCGACTGTAGATTGGGGACGAGTCCGTTTGGCATGTCGCTATTGAGCTTCTTGACCACCGCTTGGGTGGTCGCGAGGTTGCCTGCCGAGAGCAGCACAAAGAAGCGCTCGCCAGCGCTGCCGAAGGTGTGCATCTTCGAGTAGACACTGACATTATCGATACCGGCATTAGTACGCGAGTCGGAGCAGAACACCATACCGGTGTCGAGATTAAGAGCAGCACAGTAGGTCATCGGGGATAGGCCTCGGTTCAGGATGGGTGATTGTAAGCGTAACCGTAGTTGAAGGTCACGTTTTGCCCCGCCTGCTGGCACTCATCTGCCTTTGTCCAAGACAGAAATGGGTGTGTCCTAGGGTAGAGAATAGGCCTCGAAAATCGAGGTCAACTTAATGATTTTCAATGAGCTATAGTGAAATGTCAGGTTGACACTATGGGATATTTTTGTTGAAAATCGGCGTCTAACACTGGCACTCATAAATCCCGAGTGCTACGATAGGTTAAAGTCATTTGTTACCGCAACAGGGGAGAGTACCGATGGCAACCGCACTGCCGCTAGCAATCAACTATCCGATCCATAGCATCGAAGCCTACGCTCAGGCAGTTAATCGTATCGACATGTTGAGCGCTGAGGAGGAGCGGGCACTGGCCGAGCAGCTACGTAGCCAGCACGATCTCGCATCAGCCCAGCGGCTGGTGATGTCGCATCTACGGTTTGTGGTCCATATCGCCCGCGGTTATAGCGGTTATGGGTTACCGCAGGCGGATCTGATCCAAGAGGGCAATATCGGCTTGATGAAGGCGGTTAAGCGCTTTGATCCGTCGATGAATGTACGCCTAGTGTCGTTCGCGGTGCACTGGATTCGAGCAGAGATCCATGAGTTCATTCTGCGCAACTGGCGGATCGTCAAAGTGGCGACCACTAAGGCGCAGCGTAAGCTCTTCTTTAATCTGCGCAGTTCAAAGAAGCGCCTCGGCTGGTTCTCACATGAGGAGGTGGAGCGGGTCGCCGCCGATCTCGGCGTCACCCCGGCCGATGTCCTAGAGATGGAGTCGCGCCTATCGGGGCAGGATATGTCATTCGATGGGCCGATGGATGATGATGATGAGGGGGGCGTGACCGCTCCAGCCGCCTATCTGCAAGATCAGCGGATGGATCCAGCGCTGCAGGTAGAAGCGAATGATTGGGAGGCGCACCATACCCATCAGCTCCATCAAGCCCTCGCTCGTCTGGATGAGCGTAGTCGCGATATTATCGCTGCCCGCTGGCTCACCGACGATAAGACCACGCTACAGGAGCTGGCCGATAAGTATGCGGTCTCTGCTGAGCGGATCCGGCAGTTAGAGAAGAGCGCCATGCAGAAGCTGCGCGATGTGATGGCGGCTTAGGCCGCCCTATCAGTCGAGCATCGCCACTAGACGATAGAGTTGGCGTAGTAGTAAGTCGCGCAGCCGCCGCAGCGGCTGTAGCGCAGCCTCGCTATCCGCCAACTCACCAGATTCATGGCGCTGGATTAGTTCGCGGGCGAGCAGATGGATCTCACGATGCAGTAGTCCGAGTGTCTGAAACTGCGGCTCATCAGTAAATTGCTGCGATGCGTAGTGGTGTAACCACCCGCCAAAGCGACACTGATAGTCGTTGAGGATCGGTGGTTCATCACGGTAGCCGTTGAGATAGTCAGCGATAGCGACAATCCAAGCGCTATGTTCTACACCCGCATAGAGCAGTGGTAGATTGTGGCGACTCAGGGGAGTCAGATTCTGCCACGCTACAGGGGGCTGCCAGTGCCTGATCCAATCTGGCAGATTCTCTGCCGGCATCGGTTTGGCGATATGGTACCCCTGCGCTAGCTCGCAACCGAGCCGCAGTAGCATAATTCCATGTGCCTCGCTCTCCACTCCCTCGGCTACCGCTTCACAGCGGAAGGCGCGTGACAGTGCTAACACCCCCTCTAGTATTGCCAGATCATCCGGATCGGCATGCATTCCGCGCACAAACCCTTGATCAATCTTCAGTTGTGCCACTGGGAGTGCTTTCAGATAGCTGAGTGATGCGTAGCCGGTACCAAAATCATCAAGTGCCACTTGGATACCCAACTGGCGGCACTGTCGGATCAATTCAGCGACATGATCGATATCCTGCAGCGCACTGGTCTCTAACACCTCAAGCACCAAGCAGCGGGGCGACACATCTGGGTAGTGATCGAGTCGATCGCGCAATCGTTCAACAAAGTTTGCCTGCTGCAGATGCAGGCCATCGATATTCACACTAACGGCTAGATAGAGCCCCATACGTTGCCACTGCTGGAGCTGCTGTAGCGCCTGCTCAATCACCCACTCGCCAATATCGATGGCCAGCAGATGCCCCTCTATCAGCGGAAGAAAGAGACCGGGAGGGAGTAAACCGCGCTCTGGATGTTGCCACCGAATGAGTGCTTCGGCACCCACCACCTCGCCGCTACGCATATTCACTTTCGGCTGGTAGTAGAGTACCAACTGCTGCCGCTGCAGCGCTTGGGCGATCTGATCGATCTGCTCATGATAGCCGCGCGCGTTGCGATCCTGCTCCGTGTCAAATAGCGTATAGCGGTTGCGACCGGCAAGTTTCGATTGATACATCGCTTGGTCAGCTTGCCGCATTAGCTGGTCGGCGGCGACCTCCTCCGGCTGTGGATAGAAGGTGGCACCGAGGCTGGCAGAGCTGGGGAGGGCGTGTCCGTTCACCTCAATGGTGCCGGACGCGGCGGCAAGCAGGCGCTCTAGGAGTATCGTTGCATGCTCAAACTCCGCCAGTTCGAGCGCGACGATAACGAACTCATCGCCGCCAATACGGGCTAGAGTATCCCCCTCCCGTAGCGCCGCTCGGAGGCGACGAGCGATAGTGATAAGGTAGTGATCGCCGACACTGTGGCCATAGCGATCGTTGATGTTTTTGAAACTGTCGATATCAAGATAGATCACCATCAGCGGGGCGGCGTGCCGCCGCGCCTGTGCCATCGCTTGGCGCAGCCGATCGGCAAGTAGTACCCGATTGGGTAGCGCAGTTAAGCGATCGTAATGGGCTGCTCGCTCTAGCTCATCCTGCTGCGCTTTCAGCTGGGTGATATCGGAGAAGAGGGCAACATAGCGGTAGGGTTTACCATGACTATCGTGGATCGCGCTGATGGTCAATAGCTCAACATAGAGCTCACCATCGCGGCGGCGATTCCACACCTCGCCCGACCAGTAGCCATCGCTGCGCAGCGCTTGCCACATGGTGTGGTAGAAGTCGCGATCATGCCGTCCCGATTTGAGCAGCGTTGGCTTCTGGCCAATGATCGCGTCGCGACTATAGCCGGTAATGCGAATAAAGGCGTCATTCACATCGATAACACGGGTGTTATCGTCGGTGATGATGATCCCTTCACGCGCGTGGGTAAAGACGCTTGCGGCTAGTCGTAGCCGCTCTTCACTCTGTTTGCGGGCAGTGATATCGGTATGCGAACCGGACATTCGATAGGGGCGCCCCTGTCGATCACGCAGCGCCGCACCGCGGCCTAAGATCCAGCGCCAACCCTGATCGCGATGGCGCATCCGAAACTCCACCTCAAAACTGCTACTATCACCGGCTAAGTAGCGCTCTAAGGACTCCATCACCTGTGCCTTATCGTCGCTATGTAGTAGCGTCTCAAAACTGCTATAGCTGTTACTCAACTCATGGTCGGCATACCCGAGCATCGCCTTCCAGCGTGGTGAGAGGTAGATATCGTTGGTCACCATGTTCCAATCCCAGATCCCATCACGGCTACCGGCGATCGCCAGTTCAAACCGCTCCTCACTCTGCCGTAGCGCCTGTTCGCTGCTACTGATGCGATCGCGCTGCGCCATATTGTCGGTGATGGTGCGTCGGAGTCGACGATAGAGCGAGAGGAGACGCAGCGTCAGTAACAGGATCAGAACCGCCGCCCCTAACATCAGTACGATGATATTACGGTAGGCGTACCAAATCTCTGCGAGGGTGGGTGGACGGTCGAATGGTGGGAGCTTAAGCGAGCGGCTCAACTGCTCAACCGGATTGTAGTCAGCGGCCGGATCGAAGCGACCAATACCGGCGCTGGTGGCCGCAGGGTGATCACTAGGGAGCGCTAATAGCGCGGCAGCGAGGCGGTGACGGATCGAGGGTTCAACCTGTGGCAGTGCCACAACCGGCCACTCCGGGTAGAGTTGAGTCGAACTCAGATAGGGGAATCCTGCATGCTGTTGCGGATTGACCAACCGTAGCTGGTCGGGCGCTAAATCGCCGTTGCGGATTAGCTGCTCAATAATACCGCTACGCACAAAACCAAACCCTGCCCGCCCCTCAAGTAGGGCAGCGATCACCGCATCATGGTTACCGACCGGTAGTAGTTGGCTGGCATCAGGTAGCGGTAACCCGGCCTGCTGTAGCGCGTAGAGTTGGGTCTGATAGCCACCAAAGAAGTGACTGCCTGGAATGGCAATCCGCTGACCGCGTAGCGTTGTCAGATCGGGTTGATAGTTGTGATTGCGCGCAACAATCACCCCACCGAGCCGATCGCTGAGGGTGCCATCGTCGGCGCGGCGAACGAGCGTTGCCAACACCCCACCGATTGGAAAGTGGTGGCGGAGAGCGATGTAGTGGCTCGGATTGGTGAGGATCAGATCAACCTGCTGGTTAGCGACCGCCGCCTCAAGCGCGGTGAGATTGAGCACCTGTAGGCGGATCGGGGTATCGGGTAGCTGCGTTGATAGATAGTCAGCGAGTGGCTGATAGCGCTGCTGCACAATTGCGGTTGGACGGTAGGCAAACAGCCCCAACACCAGCTCAGCGGCACTCCCACTGCCGCTAAATAGCAGCAGCGGCAGCAGTAGCCAGTGGTGACAATGGCGGTGGAACCGTGGCATGATCGAGCAGCACTCCATAATGGCGTCACAGAAAATCTTCTGTGAAAAACAGGGTTATTATGCCCGATTGTGTTGTGCCGGCGGTAGTCGCCGCAGCCACAAATAGCCCGTAACACCGGCAATCATTGAGGTGAGCAGGATGCCGCTCTTAGCCGCAAGTAGCGCCTCAGGTTGATGGCTAAAGGCGAGTTCGGCGATAAAGATCGACATCGTAAAACCGATCCCGCCGAGAAACCCAACCCCAGCAATATGGTTGAGGCTAACCCCTTGCGGTAGCTGTGCGATGTTGAGACGTAGCGCGAGCCATGTGGCGCCAAAAATACCGATAAACTTACCTATCAGCAGTCCACCGCTGACGCTCAGTGTCGTCGGGTTGAGTAGCAGCGCATCGAGTTGATCAAAGGCGATAGGGATCCCCGCATTTGCGAGCGCAAATAGCGGGACAATCACCAGCCCAACCGGCAGATGGAGTCGATGCTCTAGCTGCTGTAGCGGCGTCTGGATATTGAAGATGCCATTCTCTAACGCTTGGAGAAGTGACTTCTGCTGCTCGTTGCGTAGCGGGTTAGGATCGCGTTCACAGCTACTAGAGAAGCGGGTCATCAGCTCTGACACCAGTGCGCAGAAGCGGCGCGGGTCATACTTCGGGCGCGCCGGGATCGTGATCGCTACCAATACGCCGGCGAGGGTGGCGTGAACCCCCGACTTCAACATCGCCAGCCAGAGCAGTATGCCGAGGAAGAAGTAGGGGCCAGGACGGCGTATACCCAGCAGATTGAGCAGCAGCAGCAGTGCAAACAGCAGCGCCACCGCTAGTAGTGCCTCGATCAGAATCGTATCGCTATAGAAGAGCGCAATAATGAGCACTGCGCCCAGATCATCGACGATCGCCAACGCGACAAGAAACATCATCAGCGCCATCGGCACCCGCTGACCTAGTAGCACCAATACACCGACGGCAAAAGCGATATCGGTTGCCATCGGCACCGCCCAGCCGCGCAGCGCGGTGGCATCACCGCCCAGCAGGAGTACCATCAGCAGATAGATGGTGGCAGGGACCACCATACCGCCAATTGCGGCGATGATCGGCAGTGCCGCTTTGCGCAGACTGGTGAGTTCACCGGCGAGGATCTCGCGCTTAATTTCGAGGCCAACAAGGAAGAAGAAGAGCGCCATCAACCCATCGTTGATCCAGTGGTGGAGTGTCTTCTCTAGCTCCCAACCGCCGATCTGAAAGCCGATCGATGTGTGAAGCAGATGGTGGTAGATCGGTGCAAATGGTGAGTTAGCAAGCAGCAGCGCCAACGCCGTCGCCGCCATCAAGATCAGACCACTACTGGTCTGATTGTGGATAAACTCCTCAAATGGGGTGGCGATGCGATCAAATGCCCGTTCCCAACGAGCGGTGAGGGTCGACTCATCGGTCGGTTGTTCGGGGATAGTACTCATATTGGTTGGCTCCATAATCGGGTTAACAGAGGGTAGGCGGCGTGGTTGAATTAGGCGCGCGGGCGGGTGATGCGTAGTACCCGATCAAGACTGCGTAGCCGGCGCATAATCGCGGCGAGGTGGTGGCGATTGTGGACTAACACCGTGATCAGAATCGTAGTGTGGTTGCCATCGCGTTCGGTGAGGCTAATATTCTCAATATTCGCGTCACTCGCAGCAATCGCTGCCGCGACGGTGGCGAGTACCCCGCGCTGGTTGCGCACTTCAACTCGCAACTCGACCGGAAAATCACCGCTCACCCCCTCCGCCCACTCGACGTCGATCCACTTATCGGGGTTGCGCCGAAACTCGGTGATGTTGCGACACTGCTGGGTGTGGATGACCAAACCGCGACCAGCGCTCATAAAACCGATCACCGCATCCCCCGGGATCGGGTGGCAGCAGCGGCCAAAGTGTACGACCGTCCCCTCCGTTCCTTTGATCTGCAGCGGTTGGTTACCCTCACTGATCGGATCGCTCATCTGCGGTTGCGCTAATGCGGTCGCCACTAAGGTGGCCATACGATTGCCAATGCCAATCTCCGCTAGCAACGTATCGCTGCTGTCGAGTCGATACGCTGTTAGCAGCGCCGGTAGCTGCTGCGCTAGCAGGTTTTCCAACCGGAGGCCGTGCGCGCTCAGCGCCTGCGCTAACATGCGCTTTCCTAGCTCAATCGCCTCATCACGCTTGAGTTGTTTGAGAAACGAGCGAATGTTAGCGCGCGCTTTACCGGTCACCACAAAGTTGAGCCAGTTGGCGTTCGGATGGGCACCGGGCGCGGTGATCACCTGTACGGTCTGACCATTGAGCAGGCGGTTGCGCAGGGGGACTAACCGCTGATTCACCTTTACCGCGACGCAGGCGTTGCCCACATCACTATGTACAGCATAGGCAAAATCGACCGCCGTGGCACCGCGCGGTAGCTGCATAATGTCGCCGTCGGGAGTGAAGACGTAGATCTCATCGGGAAACAGATCGACCTTCACATGTTCGAGAAATTCGAGTGAGTCGCCGGCGCGCTTCTGCATCTCCAGCAGATCGCGCAGCCACTGCCGGGTACCGGTGTGGTTGAGACTGCTCTCATCACCGGCATGTTTATATTGCCAGTGGGCGGCAATTCCCACCTCGGCGATGCGATCCATCTCGGCGGTGCGGATCTGCGCCTCAATCGGGATCCTATAGTGGCTGATCAGGGCAGTGTGGAGCGACTGGTAGCCATTCGCCTTCGGGATCGCGATGTAATCTTTAAAGCGCCCGGGGATCGGTTTGTAGAGGTTGTGGATCATACCGAGCGTGCGGTAGCAGTGATCAACCGATTCGACCACGATACGCACACCAAATAGATCCATCACCTCCCGAAACGGCTGCCGTTTGTTGCGCATCTTCTGGTAGATGCTATAGAGATGTTTGGTGCGCCCCTGCACCTCCGCGGTCAACCCCTCCTGCTGTAACCGCTCGCTAATAGAGGCAGTGAGACGCTGCACCACCTCTTTGCGGTTGCCGCAGATACGCTTCACCTGTGCTTGTAATACGCGGTAGCGCAGCGGCCAGTAGGCCTGAAAGCAGAGCTCTTCTAGCTCTAAACGGAGGGTGTTAAGCCCGAGGCGGGCGGCGATTGGGGCGTAGATGTCGAGTGTCTCACGGGCGATCCGGCGCTGCTTCGGTGGCGGCATCACGCCGAGGGTGCGCATGTTGTGCAGGCGATCGGCCAACTTCACCAGAATCACCCGGATGTCGCGCACCATCGCCAACATCATCTTGCGGAAGTTCTCCGCCTGCGCCTCCGCTTTGGAGTCGAAGTGGATGTGGGTCAGTTTACTCACCCCATCGACCAGCTCCGCCACCTCCTCACCAAATTCTTCAGCTAGCTGCTCCTTGGTGATCGGGGTATCCTCAATTACATCGTGTAACAGCGCCGCCATCACCGATTGGTAGTCGAACCGCATCTGCGCGAGGATGCCGGCGACTGCCAATGGGTGAAAGATATAGGGCTCCCCAGAGCGTCGCCGCTGTCCCTCATGGGCTTCGGCGCTAAACAGGTAGGCGCGATAGACCTCGCGCACCTGTTCCGGCTCTAGGTACCCCTCAAGAATCTCACAGAGCTGACTGACAAATAGCACGACAGTGGACGGTTCAGGTGGTCTCCTGCCGCGCCTCATCGGCGCTGATATGGGAGGCGCGCAGGCTCCCCATCGTCGGGCTGCTATCGAGGATCTCACGCCCCACTTTCTGCTCCGCGATCTCGCGCAGGGCGACCACGGTTGGCTTATCGTTGCCCCACGGTACGAGCGGATCTTTGCCGCCGGTGGCGAGTTGGCGGGCACGCCGGGTCGCCATCAGCACCAACTGAAAACGGTTATCGACATGCGCCAGACAATCTTCGACGGTAACACGGGCCATGCGCTTCTCCAGGGGGTAGGTTATTGATGGAATAGAGCGGCGATTCTAGCTGATGGGGTTTAGCGGTACCAGCAGCAGCCGCTCATCTCAGGCAGTTACACCGCCCAATGCGGCCAGTAGCGACTGCTGTCGCTGCTGCTGCGCTACCCGCCGCAGTCGCCGCGCCTGTAGCACCGTCTGTAACTGCGCTAGTGCGGTATCAAACTGATCATTGATGATCAGGTAATCGAACTCTGGATAGTGGCTAATCTCATCGAGAGCCGCCGCCATCCGTTTGGCAATGACCGCATCACTATCTTGACCACGCCCGCGTAGCCGTGACTCTAGTGCTGCGATCGAGGGGGGGAGGATAAAGAGCGTGACCGCTTCGGGGAGCGCCATCCGCACTTGGCGCGCCCCCTGCCAATCGATCTCTAAAATCACATCGCGGCCGGCCGCGAGCGGAGCAAGTAGCGCTTCTCGACTGGTGCCGTAGTAGTTGCCAAACACCTGCGCGTGTTCAAGAAACTCCCCGGCTGCCACCATCTGCTCAAAGGTGGCACTATCGGTAAAGTGGTAGTGTACCCCGTTCTCCTCACCCGGCCGCGGCGGGCGGGTGGTGTGGGAGATGGAGAGGGCGATCTCGGTGTCGCGGGCAAGTAGTGCCTGTAGGAGGCTACTCTTACCCGCACCCGAGGGGGCGGAGATGATATAGAGGGTACCGGCCTGCTGATCGCTCATGATCGCGCTGCTGCTCCTATCGGTTAGGTTCGAAACTGGCTCACCAGCCGATCCAGCCGGTTTGCCATCTCAGTTAACTGCAGGGCGGCCCGATTGATCTCTTCCACCCCATCACTGCTCTGCTGCGCCACTTGCTGAATGTCGTTGAGGTTGCGGTTGACCTCCTCGGCGACCGCCGCCTGCTGCTGGGCAGCGGTGGCGATGTGACTACTCATCTGATGGATCTGTTGCGCTGAGGCGTTGAGTGTGGTGAGCGCGCTGCCGGCGGTACGCGCCTGCTCTACCACCCCACCCACCTGCTCACGACTCTGATTCATTAACGCAACAGCACTATTAGCGCCCCCCTGCAACTGCTCAATCATCTGTCGAATCTCCTCGGTCGACTGCTGCGTCCGACCTGCTAGGGTACGCACCTCATCGGCGACCACCGCAAAACCGCGCCCCTGCTCACCGGCACGTGCTGCCTCAATGGCGGCATTGAGGGCGAGTAGGTTGGTCTGCTCGGCAACCCCGCGAATCACCTCCAGTACCCCACCAATATTGTCGCTATCGCGCTCTAGATGCTGAATCACACTCGCCGCTTCACCAATCCCCCCGGCGAGCTGCTCAATCGCGCTAATGGTGTGGTTGACCCGTTCACTCCCTTGGCGCGCCTGCTGCTGCGACTCATGGGTAGCGGTCGCGGTATCGGCGGCGTGGCCCGCCACCTCGGCAACGGTGGCGCTCATTTCCGTCATGGCGGTGGCGACGCTGGTGGTCGCATTACGCTGCTGCTGTAACCCTTGGGCGGTCTGCTCGGAGACCGCCGCGAGCGTCTGGGCAGCACCGTTGAGTGTCTCCAGATTACTGGCAATCTCGACAACCATCCGCCGTAACTTCTCTAAGAAGCGGTTGAACCAGTGGCCCAACTGCGCTAGCTCATCACGCCCATTAGCAGCAAGCGTGACGCTCAGATCGCCCTCACCAGCGGCGATATCGCGCATCCGATCGACCACCCGCTGGAGTGGTTGCAACACACTATGATTCACCATCAAACTGGCGATGACCACCACCACACCCCCAATCAACAGTGCGATGATGATAGCCGTCATCGCGCTGCTGATCTGATCTTCAACTTGGGTTGTGATCTGCTCTACCTGACTATCACCCTGCTCCTCTAACACCTCAATCTGATCAAGTAGCTGATCGGTGAGTTGCCGCAGCTGCTGCTCCTGCTGCAGATAGTTCTGATAGCGATCGAGGGTAGCGAGAAAGGGGGTGTGATAGCGCTCAAATTGCGTATTGAGTTGCTGGCCGAGGGCGCTATCAGCACTCTGTAACCGTGCAAACTGCTCAGCAGCGGCGGCTACTGCCTGCTCAATCGAGGCTCGTTCAGCACGGTTAAGTCGCGCTCGCATAATCGCCAGTTGCAGTAGGCGATCACTATTGAGTAGAGCGATACGGCTCTCCATTAAGCCATCGGCTGCCTCCCAGAGGATCGCGACGCGGTCGCGCTCAAGCGTATTGATATGCCCATCATCGAGCTGCTGCTCAAGCTGCGCCTCAGCGCTGCCGATCGCTGTATCGAGGGTCGTCAACTGCGCTGCGGTCTGCTGGCGCTGCTGCTGAAACTGTTGATAGGTGGCGAGTAACTCACTGCGGTGCTGGTAGTAGCGGTTGAGCAGTTGCCGCGTGCGCTCACTCGCCTCGCCGGCCATCAGGCCAGAGCTAAACATCCGCTCCAACGCCTCATCCGTAAATTGGCGATGGTCGGCGAGTTCCTGCTCTGCACTGTTGCTATCTATCGCACCGCGCAGCAGCCGACTGACGGTGAGCAGCTCACCCTGAATGCCGATCGTCCCCTCCATCGCGCCATCGGCGGCACTCCACGCCGGTCCGGTAACAAACCGCATTGAGTCACCGAGGCGGTTGACGCTATAGAGACCGGCGGCACCCGCTACTAGCAGTAGCGACATCATAACAGCAAGGGTAAAGAGTAGTTTTTGGCGGATCGTTAGTTGCACGGCGCATCTCCCTAGTGGTTGAGCCGTTAGTGGATAAGCGATAAAGTCTACCCAAATAGTAGGTTTTATGGGAAGTAATAATGGAACTTCAACCCCTCCAGAGGGGACTGCTATGATCGGCACTCTCCCACTCATAACTAGGAATTAGTCAGCGATGCAACTGAAGCTTGGCGTGGTGATGGATCCTATCGCCACCATCAAACCTTATAAAGACAGCACGCTGGCGATGCTGCTAGCCGCCCAAGCGCGGGGGTGGCCACTCTGGTATATGACCAGTGCCGATCTGCAGCAGCGTGATGCGAGTGTGAGCGCCACCATGCGGCCGCTACAGGTGTTTGATGATAACCACCACTGGTATGAACTGGGGGCTGCCATAACAGAGCCGCTAGCGCAGCTTGATGTGATCCTGATGCGCAAAGATCCGCCGTTTGATATCGACTATATCTACGCGACCTACCTGTTACAACAGGCGGAGCAGCAGGGGGTCTGGGTGGTGAATCGACCGCAGAGTCTGCGCGATGCCAATGAGAAGCTATTTGCTCTCCAGTTCCCGCAATGTACCCCACCGACGCTGGTGAGTGCCGATAGCGCGGCGATTCGCCAATTTCTCGCTGAACAGGGGTCGATTGTGGTGAAGCCGCTCGGTGGGATGGGGGGCGCGTCGATCTTTCGGATCGATGCTGGGGATAGTAACACCGGTGTCATTATTGAGACCCTAACCGAGCAGGGTAAGCGCTATCTGATGGCACAGCGCTACCTGCCGGAGATTGTCGAGGGCGATCGTCGCATCCTGCTGATCGATGGTGAACCGGTGCCCTATGCGCTTGCACGCATCCCGGCGGCCGGTGAACTGCGCGGCAATCTTGCCGCCGGCGGGCGCGGTGTCGGCGTGCCACTGAGCGAGCGTGATCGCTGGATCTGCGATCAGATCGCCCCGCAGTTACGGGCGATGGGACTCCTCTTTGTTGGCATTGATGTGATTGGTGACTACCTCACCGAGATTAATGTCACCAGCCCCACCTGTATCCGTGAACTTGATGCGCAGTATGGGCTCAACATTGCCGACGATCTGATGGCCGCAATAGCGCGCCAGCATGCCGCTATCACGACCGCAGCGGTGGGTTGATCGGATGCGTTGTATGGCGCGCCGACCGGGCGTGATTACAGGAGCAGGCGATGGTTGAGCGCTGGTGGTGGCGACTCCTTCCGGCCACCCTGATCGCACCGCTGCGGCGGCAGCAGGCGGCGCTCGCGGCACTGCCATCGCCGCTGCTGCTCGATCTGACCACTAGCGACTCGCTCGATCGGGAGCAGAGGCTGCCGCCACTGCGTGACGATCGGCTACTCCTCTCGCTGCTAGCGGCGCTGCTACTCCATCTGCTGCTGATCTTCGGTATTATCTTTCTACCGCCGCTACCGGCGATCACACCACTGGCAACCCCCCTCGATGTGCTGCTAGTCCATAGCGCCAGCGAACAGGCCCCAGAGGAGCCGGAAGCGTTAGCGCAGCTAACGCAGCGCGCCGGTGGGCAGAGCGATCAGCGGCGGGAGGCGACCGGTCCGCTTGCTAACCCACTGCCCGCACCACCGCAGCCACCAGATCAGGCGCGACTGCAGCCGCAGCCGGGCGCACCGCCACTGCCGCGGGGGGTTGCGCCGCACACCCTCCTTACCACTGAACTGGCCCACCCACAGCGGCAGCCCGCCCCCGCTCCGTTAGCGCGCCCGACACCGCTACCAAGCGCCGCTGAACTGATTGCGCGCAGCCATCAATTTGCGCGTCACGTCGCCACGATTCGGCAGCAGCCGCAGCCGGAGACCCAGCGACAGCGCCATGAGTGGCTCAATGGTGCCAATACCCAAGCGTACGCGTTTGCACTCTATGAGCGCGGTTGGATCGATCGGATTGAGCGGATCGGAAATCTCAACTACCCGCAGCAGGCGCAGCAGCGCGGTATCTCAGGCGAACTGCAGCTGGAGGTGGTGGTCGATTACGATGGCGCACTGCGGCGGGTGACGCTACAGCAGAGCTCGGGTGAGCCGCTGCTGGATGAAGCGGCGCTGGCGATTGTGCGGCAAGCCGCCCCCTTCCCGCCATTTCCAACCGAGCTGCGGCAGCAGGTGGAGGTGCTCCACATCATTCGGCGCTGGCGCTTCGATAGCGGTACGCTGACGACCCTCCGCTGAGGCGTTGGAGCGAATCTACTTGTGCCGCAGCGCCGCCTCTCCGATACTATGGGCATGGATGCATTAGGCAATCTGACCAATCAGTTTCTGATCGCGACGCCGAGTCTGACCGATCCCCACTTTGCCCACACGGTGACCTACATCTGTGAGCATAGTGCGGAGGGGACGATGGGGATTGTGATCAATCGTCCGCTCGATATTACGATCGGCGATGTGTTAGCACAGACCCATATCGTGCCGAGCAACCGCTTCGATAGTCACCAACCTGTGTTTGGTGGGGGGCCGGTGCAGCAGGAGCATGGTTTTGTGCTGCACGCGCCGGCTGGCGCGTGGGACTCTAGTCTGCGTATCAACGAGCAGCTGGCAGTCACTACCTCGCGCGATATTCTGAGCGCAATCGCTCACCGCGAGGGGCCAGCGCACTATCTGGTCGCGCTCGGTTACGCCGGTTGGGGTGCCCAGCAGCTAGAGCGTGAGCTGCTACAAAATAGTTGGTTGATTGGCCCGGCGACACCGCAGATCCTATTTGAGACGCCAGTCGCCGATCGCTGGCAGGCGGCTGCACAGCTGATGGGGATCGATCTGCGGCTACTCTCAAGCGAGGTGGGACACGCTTAGCAACGGCGGGCTTGAACAGTTTGCTTTAAATCTACGCGAATCTATGTTATCATCTCCAAAATGGAGATGATTAGTGAGCATAGGTGAGGCCGCGCAGGCGCTGGGTGTGTCGATCACGACGTTGCGGCGTTGGGAAGCGGCTGGACGATTGCTCGCCGAGCGCACGGCGGGCG
>JGI11705J14877_10000269_pt1 | contig 33196 bp, 55 predicted proteins | sample Etolaghawater15m_FD_14877 | JGI IMG/M metagenome (IMG submission 14877) | reverse complement strand
ATTGCTACATCGTCGAGCCACGAAAGCATCAATATGGTTATAGCCATGAAATCGAGACAGTGTGGCTCGGTAACGTTGAATATGCTTTTACCATTAAATGTACTCCATCTAATATGCCACTAGGGCACTTTATATTAGCAAAAGAAGCAATAAAGCGATTCGCCGAACAGCTTGTCTCAGATGAAAAACCCAATGATGACGGGTATGGTTGGCCCGACGATATACCATTTTAGTTGGAGAGGTCGCATAGTCAGGTTTAGTGCGCCATCTTGGAAAGGTGGTGGGCCGAAAGGTCCCGTGGGTTCGAATCCCACTCTCTCCGTTAGGAAACATCATGGTGTGGTAGTAACTTCGTAGAGATATTAGAGGTGCACCACATTGATAGCGATCGTTCCAATAACAACATAACAAATTTGATAATATTATGCCCAACATGCCACGCAACAGTGACTAAAAAGTTGGTTGTCGTACAAGATCGCGAACCAGTTGCTATTGTGCAATCAGTTTGCTTGCAAGAATACCTGGGGCTGTAGTTCAGTTGAGAGAACACTCGGTTTGCACCCGAGAGGTCGAGGGTTTGAATCCCTCCAGCTCCATTATTTACCGTCCTATATTAGAGAGGATATCGATAGTGGATAATCTAAGAGCGGCGATTAAAGAAATAAGAGAAAACCCGATCAATGGCATAGAAGACGACATGTTATGGGTCATAGATGAGTTATTAAAACGAGTTGAAAAGTTAGAAAGACAAGTTTCAAGACGCAACGCCTTACGGCCCATCATGCCTGAGGGATGTGGCCCAAGTTAATCTTTAGCTCCTAAAGTGTTATGGTAGCACACTAGGCTGTCGACCTAGTAGCCGGAGTTCGACTCTCCGTAGGGGCGTTAGAAAGACCTTATGTTTACGTCGCCAATAGCAAAGTCCTTGGATTATTTCCTACATCACTGGGGCGATAATATAATTTGGCGCGGTTATATTTATGTTGGCGGGAAGTGGGTGCCAATACGCAAGTATAAATGCTGTTTAATCATCACACCGTTAGACATAAGACCACCAGACGACAACCATCTTTTGTCTTAGTGGTATTCGATGAAGCCGACACAATATGGTTTAAGGCCCATATGGAACCAAATGGGTTTTATAGGTTCGACAATGGCGAATTAATTGAGCATCCCGAGGTCTATCAAGAATGCCTTAAAGCAATAAAGAGTTTAACATGAAAATCGTAGCTATATCAGACACCCATGGGGCGTTGCCGGATATTCCGGCATGCGATGTCTTCATACATGCAGGTGATATCTGCCCTACAACCAACCATACGAGAGCGTTCCAAGCCAACTGGCTGGCCGGATATTTCAACTTATGGCTGCGAAACATCCCGGCGAAGCATAAAATCGTCATTGCTGGGAACCACGATTGGATATTCTACGATGCCAAAAACATGCTGCCAAAATTACCTTGCCACTACCTAGAAGAATCTGGAATTGAGATAGAGGGCGTCAAATTCTGGGGAAGCCCTTGGTCTCCATTCTTTTGCAACTGGGCATTCAACTTCCCAGAAGACGACGATGGAACCTATGCCGAAAGACACTGGAGTGCCATCCCAGATGGCACAGATATACTCATAACACACGGGCCGGGGTATGGACATGGCGATTCTGTTTGGCAACGCCACGAGCGTAATAAGTTAGTATATCGTGCGGGGTGCAAAAAATTACTGGCGAAGATTATGAAAATCCGACCAAAGCGGCATTTATACGGGCATATTCATACAGGACAGACTCCGCCATCGCCAGATGCACTTAGCAAAATAGCATACACTGACGGGAACACAACTATATGCCACAACGTGAGTGTATTAAATGAAAGTTATAAGATGACGGGCAAACCAACAATCATTGAGATATAAATGAGCAAACCAAAGACAAGCAAAGAGGAACGTGAAAGAGCATACAATAATTTATATAAGAATGCTCTTTCATACCAGGCTCCTGCAACAATGGCAATACCACATGTCAAAATTGGTCGCAATGCAGATTGTCCGTGTGGTAGTGGAAAGAAATTTAAGAAGTGCTGTGTGAATAAACCCGGCACTTGGCAAACGGTTGAGATACCAAAAGTCGAGGAGTAATGACCTCGCATAGGAGAGTAGGGTCGGCTTGCCGATATATGCTCTCCTCTTATACGTCCGTCCTCCTGGGAGAGGGCCTCGTCTCCAAAGCGAGTGGACGGGGTTCGAATCCTCGCGGGCGTGTTGAAGTTGAAAGGATAAATATGCCAGACGTAAAAACACATACTGTTGAAATAAATGCAGCAGATATTGGGTTTCATTTTACTAGTAGTAGCAGTGAGATTTTTGATGCCGCTAAACACAAAGATGAAGTTTTACGCAACCACAGATGGCTAGTTCACCGTTTGCCAGAATCATGTGATGTCTGCCCACTGTTGTTGAAATCCGTCGAATTTCCAAAATTTGATTACGGTGCAGACGATGAAGCGATTGTCAAAGTCACCTATTATGATGAGGATGACGCAGATGAAAAATACCGCCAAGGTGTCCGCGAAGGCAAGATTAAGCAGCCTAAGGAACTAGAAAATTTCGACCACAAAGCAGCAGCCATAGAGGCACGCGAAAGAATATTTGCCGAAGGCCGAGAATTAGATAAGTCTGGCATCGTTTCATTTACTTTTGGTACTTATATCATCACAATGTTAGATGAAACGGGAGAACCATTAAAAATAGGGTCTAGTGGCGCTCGGCTAAATAAATTCACTGTTACTGGATTAGATGACACAAGGCTGCTTCACGCAGTCACATTGCCACCATTAGATTATACTAGTTCAGAACTTTATACCATAAGTTTTGAGTATTATGTTGGTGGCAACGAACTGGGAGAAGCCGAGCAGGTTCAATAATGAGCACAGAAATCGGAATTCTGGACCTGAAATATGACATTGAAGGAGATAGGTTCGAAGTCTCAGGTAACCTAAATCTGGAAGGTCAGAAAACAGTTGTCGATGCATTCTTAACTGAACAAATAGGTGCTGGAGTCGATACCAGCCCGGCCGCTAAAATGGATGTTTACCACATTCGGTTGCAATGGTATCCTGAAAATGATGACATCAGAGTTAGCGACAATACTGAAAACAAAGGTTTGAGAGACGGGATTCTGATGCGTTTTCGCAGAGAATTGGGTGATTAAAATTGTCGGGCGTTTAACTCAGCGGCTAGAGTTCCTCGTTTACACCGAGGTGGTCACAGGTTCAAATCCTGTAACGCCCATTGGTTTTGATGAGGCTAGAAGCAGTGGTTGGGAGTCAGCACCATAACGCACCGCTGGCACCACGTCGCACTGTACGTCCCTTGGCGTTTGGGCAAGTGCACACCAAACAAAAAGGCAAACGGGACGGGAGTCGGGAACGGGGAACCCCGACCAAAACCAAATAGACGGGGCGTAGCTCAGTTTGGTTAGAGCGCTGCGTTTGGGACGCAGAAGTCGCTGGTTCGAATCCAGTCGCCCCGATTTATGATTGATTGGGCTGATATAAAGATAAGCAAAACGCCGCTAAAAGACAAAATTATCTTATGTCCTGTTTGTTTTGGAAATGGTTTTATTCCAGAAGCTTATTATATGAATCCAGAATTAGATGAGTATAGTGAAGTTGGCTATAATTGTATTGATTGTAAGTATTGTTGCGGAACTGGACAAAGATTTTGGATATTTACAAAAAGCTGGGGAATACTGCAGCGGATAATCTTCTAAATAGGCAACCCTGGTTCGAATCCAGTCTGCCCGATTATCAATTCCGGAGAAATAATGTACGCCATAAATACAACCTCGGTACCTTCTTTCCAAGCTTCTATTTTTGTCGGCACAAAAAACAAAGACACAGGCGAAGTTAAAAGCCTCGCAGATATAGAAGAAATCTGCCAGAGATATTGTGATGAAGTAAGTCTTTGCGTAACAGTCACCCCTACAAATTTCATTTATACAAATGGAAGAGAAGCAGGGGCTATCGTCGGATTAATTAATTACCCAAGATTCCCCACAATCTCCACAGCTATGCATAGTACAGCAATAGAGCTAGCCGATATTTTATTGCACGAAATGGGGCAATATAGGGTAACTGTCATCATCGGCACTGAAACCATTATGCTATCAAATAAAAATACGGTATGAATTTAGACAATATTTTCAAGCAAGAGCGTAAACGGTTAAAGTTTTATAATTCACATCCTGGTTATAAATCATCTATGTCTCGCCGTAGCAAAAAACGGCTAATACGCATCCTAAATAAAGCAGGTGTGGTATTAGACAATAATAGCCATGTCTTGGATATCGGATGTGGAGACGGCAGAGTATCAAAATTAATCGCATCGCAATATGAATGCAACGTTATAGGTGCTGATTATTCAGAAGCTAGAGTCGAACGCGGCAAACAAACTATTGGTGATTTACCAGTTACGCTTGTTGTAGACAACGCATATGACTTTATAGATAAATATGAGGGTCAAGCGGATTTGATTATGCTATTTGAGGTATTAGAGCATCTATCTGACCCAAAACTGCTATTGGAAAAATGCAAGAAGAAATCCAAAACAATAGTTGGCAGCGTCCCGCTTAATATGCGTTGTTTTACTCACATACAACTATTTAAGTCTGTGGAAGCCGTAGAAGCATTAGGTGTGAGTGTGATGTTTAGAACAAAGAGGCACATGTTTTTTAGCTGGGTGTAGCTCAGTTTGGTCAGAGTGCGGCGTTCGGGACGCCGAGGTCGCGGGTTCGAATCCCCCCACCCAGATTATGACATCACAGGTTGCCCTATATCGGACACTAACTCCAGCATTTCCTGGATTAAGCTAATAATAGCTGCCGCATTATCGGCACCTGTGAGCAAATCGCTCGCACCAAGTGCCGTCAAATGGTCAATCCTAGCCCCGTTCTCATATGTTACCGATATTGGGTAAGAGGTACCGTCATCGAATGTCATTATGAAATACAAATGATGGACAACATCTTTAATATTCGTTGTAGCCCCAGGAGGCGTAGAACCCCACGAAAACGCAGTAACAAATGGAAGTTGACTAATCATATTTTGCCATGTAGCAAAATACTCAGAGCTATTAGCTACATCAATATTGGCAGTATGGATTTGGGAGATTGCGGCATTGATGCTCCACTTCAAATCTTTTAGGTCACTCCACTCCATCTGGCAGTTCCATGCCCCATTGGTCCCATTCACATACGCAACAACGCCAGAAAAGCTCCCTACTATACTATTGCACCGTGCCATGTTAGCCTCCAAATCTGTTATATATTTGAGCTAAGTATTAAAATGATAATGACTGAACAAGATGCCATAAAAGTCCTAGCATTTATTGCCAAGCATAATTTGCATGACCATATTTGGTGGAGGTGCGATGGAGAATATGCCCCAATAACTATCTGGGTCAACTGCAATGATTTATTTTATTGGGCACAAGCTGACGCAGAAGATTTGAACATCGGGGATTTGCCAATTCTAGAGCAAGCTATCGTGGACCTCTCTGCTATTGATGATGTGTTGGGTGCATGTTACAGCACAGATTTATACTGCTGCCGTAAACGTCAGATGAGGCCGCAGAAACCAGCATATCCAACTAGAAATACTCTCGGTTGAAATGTGCTTTTAGCCTCGTCATAAGATTTCTTAGTCTATACAGAACCCCTTGCCGTGTGATGCCTATAGTGGCAGCAATATCCGTCATAGTGATGCCACCGAAATACAATTCAAGTAGTAGCTGATTTTCCACATCACACATAGCCATTGCTTCATTCCATATATCCTTGGGTATCAATATCTCACAAGGCTCTGGGGTGTGGCCATGCCATTGCTTGTCTTCTGCGGCTTGGCGTATTCTTGACCTATAATATTTCTGCTTGTTATCAATACTACAGCGTTTTAATACGGTATCTCTGGCTAATTCATCACGCAATCGCTGGTATACAAATCTTGCGAATGATTTTTGATAGCATTTGCTTTTTGTAGGGTCAAATGTAGGTATAACCGATGCCATAGCGCCATTAATAGCACTACATAAATCTTCTTTATCAACAAAATCATATTGTCTGCCCGATGCTGAACAAGCTGTCCGATTGCAAATTTATGTCCAGGCCCACGGTAGTCTTTATATTCAACCCAACCCTCAGGTAACGCCTCTTTCTTCGCTTCTCTCTTCGCTTCTCTCTTCGCTTCTCTCTTCGCCTCATCACATCCAACCACCATCAACACAAAAAGCAGAGAAACACATAGTACTTGGCGATTCATGGCTCGTCCTCTCTAATGTCTTTTAAAGAATTTGTGGGCAAACTCAAATTGGAAACCTAACCTCTTGGCAAACGTCTTGTCAGTGGTTTGGTCCCCAACCATTATACACTGCGCCGGGTTCAACTTGAATTGTTCAATAAGATTAACACCCATGCCACTCTGCGGCTTCCTACAATAACATGAGATAGGTGGCACTTTATGCGGGCAATATTGTGTGTAAATCTGAATCCCAATTTGCTTGTGTGTCTCCTCAAAACAAGCTTGCACCTCATCGTCAGTAAGCACCCCCTTGCCTATTCCAGATTGGTTTGATATCCCAAGCAGCATATAGCCCTGCCGTATGTAATCCATCAGCTTCTCAGCCACACCAGGAATAACCTTGACATCTCCCGGCTTTACAGGATATGGGTAATCGCCGGTGGATTCACGTAGGGTGCCGTCATAATCCAACAATACAGCTTTATTGGAGCATAGCGACGGTTCCCTAACAAATTTTACTGTCGTAAGTTCATCAAAACCTTCCGTTATGACTGGCTTCTCAAGGTCTTTCCGGTATCTGAATAACACTGCAACCGGAAATACACCAGGGTCATCGATTCCTTTCGTATCCTGAGCAGTGAAAAATAGCCTACCATGTTTTTTAATCATGCGGTGTAAAGCGTTGATTTGGGCGTCCTCAATGCTAGTGTCCATTCGCTGACCAATAACTGTTGCTCCATGCTTCTTAGCTAATTCTATAAATGGCTTTCGGGTATTTGCAGTTGTAAATAAATTATCGGTCACAACATCTCTGCCATCGCGCAAAGCAGCAGCCATCTTAGGCAGTAGGTCGAATGTTCTACCACCCTCTGTGTCTCTATTTAAATGGACACACCCATCGGTCAATACCTTTTCAGCAAGCGTACTTTTCCCAGACGCCGGAGCACCCATTATAATCGTAACTTTCATAATTTCCTTAATTCCTCTCTAATCTTCCTTTTGCATTCATATGGGTCCGGGGCGCGTCTACCCATCAGAAATAATAAATCCCATAGCAAGGCGTAATCACTATCTTCGTCTTGCCAGGCATCCCATATAGCTTGCAGCCCTGCACTAGTGCGGAGGGATGCTTCTTGGTCTGACATTTCAGAATCGAAAAATGCACAACCATACGGAGAATCACCATGGATAGCACATTTGCCATCATGAAGGAATTCACAGTGACCGACACTATTCCTGTCTGGTACTAACGTGCGGAGTCTCTGTCTAACGCCATCCTTGCTTATCTCAGCACCCGGAGAAGCCAATAAATGTGATTTGGCTAGTTGCAATGGATTACACCCAAACCTATCGCACAATCTACTAATGTCGGATGGAACTAGATAACTTGGCATATACTTACAGCACAGCACATCTTCGGCATTCGCCGACACTGTACGATGGAATCCAAATTCCGTGCGGTCTTTGTTGTTCATATAGCGTTATGCTACATAGCCGCCGCGCAGGAAACCATCAAATATAAAATAATTAGGAGTCATTGGAATCATGAACCTCGCTAACAGCAATGAACTACTATCACATATCAATGCTGAATATGATAAGATTAAGAAAACGTTAAAAGACATAATCAGCAATGACCAACCGGACGAATATCACCAGACTATAAAAGCTACCGGCGGCGTATGCGAAGGTTGGGGGCTAATAAATCGGCCAGCAGTAGCTGCTGGGTTTTACACAGCCCAAGCTGGCACAATCATCCAGGAACATATTCACAAAGAGTCCGCCGAATATTGGATTATATGCGAAGGTACGGTTAAATGCTCATTTGACGATGAATCATATGAAATAGCAAATACAGGTGGGTCGATATACATACCTGCTGGTGTGGCTCATAATTGTGAGTTTATGACGTACGCAGAAATGATAGCTGTGACTATACCAGCTTGCGAAGGAATGCCAAATGCCCCATTCTGATGATGAAGACCGGATAGAATTAAAAAATATGTCCAAAAGAATCAACGAAGCTTACATCAAACTGAAAAGAGATTTGATTATAGCAAGAGATGGATTCAAGGCACCTAAAGACACCTTGAATCCATCACATCAGCAAAATGATAATTATTACCAGCAATATTAATATTGCTAATTTTATCATCGCATCTAAGAAGCAGTCCATAATCACTCCTTTAATTCAGCACCCCAATAAGCTGCATCAACAAAGTGTGCCCAAGAGCGATACTTTATTTTTGGGACATTTAATTGATGCTTCGGCTGGAACGGCTTGCGAATCAACTTCATATGCGCTTCACTAGGAGTCCTATTAGCCTTCTTAACATTGCACTTGATACATGCACATACCACGTTCGTCCATTCCAGCTTACCACCTCTGCTTTTTGGAACAACATGGTCTAAGCTAAGCTCAGATGTCTTCATTTTCTTGCCGCAGAACTGGCATGTATTCTTATCTCTGGCAAACAAATTGCGTCTATTGAGCTTAGCTTCTCTACGTCTGAATTTGCCGTAACTTACAAGCCTAATTATAGTTGGGATTGCTAATACACTAGCAACACATCTAATCCAATTATGGTTATCTTTTTCAAATTCAGCTTTGAATTCGCTTAATTCCTGCCATGACTCGAAATCATAATTATTGAATTTGCCGCCATCAACATCTATAATTTCAGCCACGCCTCTAAAAACTAGGCATAGCGCACGCTTTACATCGGTTTCACCATCAGCCGCGTAGTGCTTATTTAAAACTAAAACTGAACTATTTAATGCAGTCATATTTGTACCTCTACATAATCTTTGAAGCTACTACTCCGTAATATTTACCAATTTTCCAAATCAACATTGCGTTACAAATGCGGGTGGGGAGAGTCGAACTCCCACGTCCCAAAGGACACAAGATTCTTAGTCTTGCGCGTCTGCCATTCCGCCACACCCGCCTATTAATAGTTTTTTGCACATTCTTCTAGAGCCCGTTCCAAAGGAATAACCTGAATATGGCTGGGGTCTAGCACATTGTCGGCATTGCGGAAGTATGCATATAACAATTCCATCCTCTTACGCCGAGCTTTTTCTCTAGTTTCAAATACAGTAGATGGGGAACTATGGACTCCAATACCACCCATACTATCGTTACAAGAGAAATACTCTGGTTTATCAGAGCGTTTCCTTCTCAACCTCAAGACCCATTTCATATTTCAACACCTGCTATATTAGACACAGCTTTAATCTTGGCACGACTAGACGAGGTGGTTACCCACCAGGGGCAGTTAGCATGATGACACGATTTCACTTTAATCCATAATTATCATCCAATACCCCCGGTAGGATTCGAACCTACGACTCTCGGTTCCGAAGACCAAAGCTCTGTCCGCTGAGCTACGAGGGCTTATTTGTGTTTGTCTCTGATTAACTTATCAATATCGTATACGCACGTACGTCGCCAGCCAGATTGGGGGTCGAACCTATAAGCATTATCATCAACAAACAACTTACAAAGTGGTTTGCCTGGCTCGGTCCAAATTTCATCAAACGGAATTTCATGCTTTTTTAACCAAGCTTCAACTTCAGCAGCTTGGTTGTGTTGCAATTCACCGTTGACTGTGCGATCGTGGCAACGCGTACTGTAAATTACAATATAATACCCAAATGCCTGTAATGCAGCCATCGCCTGTGCCGCACCATCTACAGGGCCATCATAGATAGTTCCATCTTGCCAGCCTTTATTGTAACCATGTAGGACACCATCAAAGTCAACAGCAATTGTGTTTCTCTTGTCCGCCATCTTCTCTCCTTATGCTAAATGGTGAAGCTGCCACGCCCGATAATACCCCCGGTAGGATTCGAACCTACGACTTTCTGTTCCGTAGACAGATACTCTAATCCACTGAGCTACGAGGGCTTATTTGTCCGTTCTTTTACGAGTTTTAAGATGCTCACGTTCAAAATCTCTTACTGCTTGTGCTGGTTTGATACTACCAACAGCAGTTACTAACCAGCCATCTTGTCCCGAGATTTCCAAATATTTTCCAACTTCTGCAAATTTACTTGGAATCCACGCAACATCAATCTTCGATTCGCGTACCAATTGGCATTGTGTGTATGTTTCTTTAGAAGGCACCTGTTTTCTCTATCCTTTCAATCATACGTTCCAATTTCTTGCCGAATATTGTGTCGCAACGTTGGCATCTTGCTTCAAAACGAACTGGGCATTTTATCTCCAATCTAAATACCCCTAGCAGGGCTCGAACCTGCAAACCTCATCTTTAGGAAAGATGCGCTCTCTCCAATTGAGCTATAGGGGCTTTTGCCGTCTGCCCGGTTCTGCCGCTGAGCCAGATTCTATGTTTGCTTCTCCTCGGGTGGGTGCATCAGGCGGGCCAGTCGCAACGCTTTGGCCAGGGTCATGCGGTGGACAATCCGGAAGAAGATGAAAGCCTCGGCCCGCAGGCGTTCAGCATCTTTCTGGCCGCTGCCATATCCGGGGCCGGTGCCGTCCAAGCCCGCTTGCATCACCCGCATGGCGTCTATAGGCTGATGTCAGCCAGCTCGTTGATGTTGTGGGCGGTCATTGGACCTCCTTCCAGATTCGAGATGCCGGGTCTTAGACTGGACGTAAAAGACCTGGTAGGGTTCGAACCTACAAACCTTGCGGTTCAGAGCCGCATGCTCTACCAATTGAGCTACAGGTCTTTGCATTATTGTAATTTCTTAAATCCAGATGGATGAGATTGTATCTTCTTCCTAATATGACTCCTCACCACACCTTCCAATTCTTCGTAAAACTCTTTTGCCACAAGAGTAATCACACCTTCGCGTCCTTGCCTCTTAATTTGGTCCATAATATATTGTCGCGCCCTGGTTTTGTTGACCATCCCAATCAATGCAATCTCCTCGTGGTAAAGTTAAAAGCGGTAGTGGGATTTGAACCCACGAATAACGGATTTGCAATCCGCCGCGTTAATTCCACTTCGCCATACCGCTAGATTTAATGTGATAGTGCACGTGCATCTTTATAAAGTTCTTCTATCGGCCTTGGGTCTTCCAGGCACCCAATACGCACGACAGACGTGTAGTAACCTGTCCAACTTCCTATTCCGCCTACCTCTATCTGGCCATCAGGCATAATACGTCTTATTCTATAAGCGGGTTTGTCACAACACTGTAAATACGGAATTATAAAACAATTGTCTTTATGCACATCTCGTTGTTTTGATGTCAACTTCCAATGGAATCCGAATGTATAATCCATCAATCCCAATGCCCACCCTGCTTCCCAACGGTGGCGTATACATCTTTCACGAACGTGTTTAAGCAGACAGAAATCCGCATCAACTTCTGTGATGAAGGTTTTGTTGCATTCTGAGCATTGGTAGGCTTCTATCTTCTTCGCCATTGGTGCTTCAACCCGCCTTTCATGTCGCTCTTGATACCAATACTGCAACAACCCTGGCAGGATTTGAACCTGCGACCTACTGGGTCAAAGCCAGTCGCTCTGCCAATTGAGCTACAGGGTTATATTTATCTTGCTAACCAGTCCTTCTCTTGTATGCTATCTATCTCTAGGCTCTCGATATCGCCACTGATATATAAAGTATTAACACGACCAAAGTGGCGTGCCTGCATCGACTTTTTGTGGTTTACGCTACGCGGGTCGACAACTGTTGATTCATATTCCACTAGTAATATCTGGCCGGGTCGAGTGTCGGATGGCATCATAAGCTTATTCATCCCATAACTAGCTACGCCGCCACGCATCGTTAATATGCGCATATTTTCGCCAGGAAATGTGGATTGAAAATGATGAATTTTTATTGTTCGCATGTCATTTTCGAGTTCCACTCTCTCCGCCCCGCTCTCAAAACCTCTTGCTCCTTGCCCGGTTGGATACAATACGTTAGGGCTGCCCAAGATTGAATCGCTAGCGTCCAAATCTCCAGATTTTACAATCAGCCCTAAAACATCCGCTGCCAAAGTCACAGTGCCGCTTGAAGTTGAATATTGGCTACCAACTGGGTCAAAAAACACAAAATATGAATCAACAACCGTGCCAGCTGGAATAGTAGTTCTAGTAGAATCATAACCAGAAGTGTATAGTCCAGGTTGGGAGATATTTACTGCAACAGCAGATGGTAATTCATAGCCATCTTGTTCAATAAAACCATGGATAATGGTATTGCTTTCATATTTGTTGAAAACGACCGATGGCGGAGGGCTTATAATTGTAACCCCATCTATCCCAACAGCAGCAGCACTGTCCTCAACATCATCTTTAGGGCAAATTAATAATCCGGCCGGGCCGACATTGGTGACCTTTGGAATCCATCCTCTATAATTTGGCATATTTGGGATTTTACCGGGTTCTGAAGGTGCGTGTAATATTTCAAATAAATGATGAAGGTTCGATTGACATGTCGCATTGTATGTATGCTCTTTAGCTGTATGCATTGCTGGTAAAATAATCATCAACAACAGTGCAATAATTACTATTATAACCAGCATTTCAACTAGCGTGAATCCATTTTCCTTGACCATATTCTATTCTATCTTTTCTGTAATACGGCTGAGGGAGATTCGAGTTACGGCCCGCCTACATCCGCGTTAAATATTCTCGAATTTTCCTATATAAACCTTCGTGCATGGCATTATCCGGTTTACATAAAATCGAGTGCACATTGACGTGGTGCTCTGACAGGCCGGTGGAGGCTATGCATGGCACAATATCTCCGCCGTTATAAACAAATTCATTGCATATATTTGGGATGTATTTGTTGAAACAAATCCTCTCTGATACGTGCGATTGCGATTTAAACATAAACCAAATCATATCAGATTCTGGATTACATGCGTCAATAATTGCACCATCATCTTTGATAGCGACTATTCTATCTACGACGAAATTCCAAATAGCTCGCTTGAACCACGTATGTACCATAAGATAAGTAAGATTATCTGCCGAAATAACGCGATCAGAATCGAAATCCGGCCCCCCACCCCGGAAAATTTTATGGGGCCGATATGGTTCAAGATTAGTGTGTTTGCTATATATTTCGAATTTTGGCGAGCTGTAACCAAACCAAGAACTTGATGTTATTATAGGTATAGCCATAATACGGGAGAAGGGATTTGAACCCTCGCTTCCTGCTTGGAAGGCAGGTACTCTGCCAATTGAGTTACTCCCGCTTGTTAATCTCCAGGCACAATACAAGGCACTACGTTCGGCTTACACGGATAGAATTCGCCATCAGAATATTTTACCACCCACCACCCAATGCCAAATTCTATTACTCCTTTTGGTGTGCGGAGCAGAAGATCATATCTATTATCAACACTCCATCTGCCGGTAGGCTCAGGCGCACACCCAAAATTTTGTAATGCACATACGTCGTGACCTGGGATGCACGGCCCTAAATACAAAACAGCGGCTGTTGGAGTTGGCTTGACCACTGAAGTATCACTCCACAATTTTGGTTATTGGGATAGTATCGTGTTTCGTCTTCTTTGGTTTGTGGGTAGTTTATCTTAGTCCTACCACAACAGTTACATCTCTGTCCTTCATATAAATCTCTACCATTTACACAAGTTTCACATAGATTGCTTAGCATTTGTGCTTCCTTCTCTTCTCACTTCGCACTTCGCGGCGCGTTTTTGGTTAGATCGAGTATTGCGCGAAGCAACTCGTTATGCTCACAAACACAGTCATCATGGGCCATGCCACATTCCTGGCATGTGCAGCAGTTCCCGTGGATTGGTTTGCAGGTTTTCTTTGGTTCCGACCCCATCAACTGGCCTTGTTCTATAAGCACATCAACCACTTGTTTGATTATACTTTCCCGAGCACTCACATGGAGTGCTCGTAACCGCTTAATTTCATCATTAGCTTTACATAACGGACATTCATATTGCTCAGCTTGAAAATGGTTATCCGGACTTGCGAAGACAAGCTCTGCCCCGCATTCTTCGCATCGATCGTTCATTATTCACCTTGTTACCCGACCAGGACTCGAATCTGGAATAGGAGAACCAGAATCTCCTGTGTTGCTATTATACTACCAGGTATTGTTCTATTTATCACTATTTCTGTCGTTCTTTAGGTGGTAGACAGGAATAATCCCAATATTCGGGCCATCTAAGCTGAACTTCTGGCCGGTTTCATCGCAAAATTCGTCGGGAATCTCTCGTATAGAATCATAATCTGTATCTAGAAGAGTTTCACCATGGCGGATTCGATAAGACCCGCGAACCACACCGTGCATTATCAACCTATGCATCACATGCACCAACTCTAGTGCAGAAACATCTATTTCGTGGGCAATATGATTAGGCACAATCATAGTCTCATCTGGGTGCTTATCTATCCATCCTTGCAGTTTGTGTAGAATCTCTATCTGTATTGGCATAGATGATTGATAGTTCATAAGGTTCATTGACTTTCTTCTCTTTCTTCCTCGCCGAATATCAATATTGCATTTTCCAAGTCCACCACACCAGTTCGGATACTAAAATTATTGCTCTGAGCACAATAAGGACAAGCCTTGGGGATGATCGCGATTTCTGCACCATCCGAGTCGTTAAAATCCGGCCCATCAATCATTATGAAGATGCCCAAACATTCTGGGTTGTTGCATCTTACTGCAGCCATTACATCCCATTTTCTATGGCAATACGGTCGAGATCACCCTCACAGGCAATACGTTTTGGCTTCGGGGGTAGAGATAGTCTAACACACCCACAAACGGGACATTCTTCGGATGAGATAGGATTTCCTTTCCTGAAACTAGCTTCTCCAGAAAATCCACAATTAGAGCAGTTAACATTCACCTTGTACATGCTCGCTCCTTATTTGAAACTCTCCCGGTAGGACTCGAACCTTACAACTTCGCGGTTAACAGCCGCGCGCTCTACCAATTGAGCTACGGGAGATTATTTTATTTATTTTATACTTATGTCTATTCTTATAGGCCGCATATTTTCCGATATTTGTTGTAATTCTTTAGTTGTAGCACCAGCCATAGAAAATTCTACATCTTTGCCATCACAACTAATAATCTTTATATCTAATTTAGATGGGTCCAAGCCCAGCCGGTCGGCCGCGTTTTTACATTCTTCAGGAACCGCGATTCTTGCTGCTTCTTCTTTAATAGCAGCAGCAAGATTTTTGCGGTTTTCATCATCCATATTGATTTTAAAATTCGCCACTTATATCTCCTTGAGTTTAAAATGCAACTTTTTATGGCAGTTGGAGCACATCACATCGCATTTCGCTATTTCGCGTTCAATACGTTGAATACTCCAGCCTCTCCATACAGCATAACTTAAATTAATCTCCTTCTCGCCTGGGTTGCGGTGATGAAATTCAATGCATGAAATATGATCTTCACCACATTTACACTTTAGTTGTTCCTTCTTCGCTTTATACCATCTGTTTACTTTCTCTTTGCGGTTTTTAACTCTCAAATATTGCTTATGTGACCACTCTGGATCTGCATAACGTCGTTTGTTATACTTATCCATGTAGGCTTTACGTGCTTCTGGGGTCTTATGCGGCATATTAGGTCTCCTAGGGTTGTTAACCTATATTTGCCACTAACACCCAAACACTAGGGGTAGGAATCGAACCTACGAAGGGTAATACCCACAAAGTTAACAGCTTACTTAGTTAACAGCTAAGCGTGATACCCTTTCACTATAGTGGAAAGTTAGCCGGTTGCCACCAGACCGCAGTCTGTGCCTAATCTTCATCCTAAAGAGGATATCAACTTGCGATCGAAACGAATTCCGACCTGTGGCGTTATTTATTCCTGCACCGGCTCGACAGGCTTCTGGCCTAACTCTAAAACACCTTTATCTTTATCAGAATACAACCACTGCTCATTACATTTTGTGTATTCTAATAAATCGTCAAAGAATATTTCAAATTCGAATTTAGCACATTTAACACTATCTGATGCGTGTACTAAATTTCTATTAGTGCGGCTAACACTATAGTCGCCACGAATAGTGCCAGCAGAGGCATCGACGCCACTAGTATCTCCGAGCATCCGCCTAACGACTCGTACCACATCGTTTCCCTCTAAGACAATTACCACCACTGGCGACGATGTTGTGAAGGCTATAAGGTCGTCGTAATATGATCGGCCTTTATGGTATTTATACAATCGTTTTGCAGCATCGGTGTCAACCAGCATTAATTTAAGTCCGACCAGCTTTAGACCTTTATTTTCAAACCTTGTGATTATCTCACCAACCAAACCACGTTGCACTGCATCAGGCTTAATCATCACAAACGTTTTCTGCATCATATCTCCAATATTCGTCGCTCGCGTTTGATTGATTCTATAGGTTCCGTAGGTTCCGTAGATTCTGTAGGTTCCACTTCATTACTATAATACACAATCAATACCCCTGTATCTGTACCCGAAGCAGCATCTATATGAATTTCATATCCTGCCGAGGTTGCACCCGTGCTACTAGCAGTAGTGGAATTCCAAGTTATGATGTTCGTACCTGTAAATTTTGGGAGTACCATTATTTGACCTCATTCTTCCAGCATTCAATTCAGGTCATTATCTTATGAAAGCCGAGAGTGGGATTCGAACCCACGCGGGGCACACGCCCTCTGGTTTACAAAACCAGTGCAATCGGCCACTATGCGATCCCGGCGTTACCATTGAGCTATGCTGGCAAATAGACCTAGGCGGATTCGAACCGCCAACCTTACCCTTATAAGGGGTATGCTCTGACCAATTGAGCTACAGGTCTAAAAATGGGCCTTGTAGGACTTGAACCTACGACCGACGCATTATGAGTGCGCTGCTCTGACCAACTGAGCTAAAGGCCCAAGCCGATGATGGGATTTGAACCCATGGCTTCGTTCTTACCAAGAACGCACTCTACCACTGAGTTACATCGGCAATAATTTATATTTTCTCTAAGCCACCAGCGGGATTCGAACCCGCAACCTCACCCCGACTATCGCCACTTCTTGTTAGGCTTGCTTAATGGGCGCATTCTACCATTGGAACTATGGCGGCAAAAGCTAACAGTGGGATTCGAACCCACAACCTCGGATTTACGAAATCCGTGCTCTACCAGTTGAGCTACGTTAGCGGTAAAATACATCTACTACCCCCGGTGGGAGTCGAACCCACACGTCCTATGGACCCGGCCTTTTAAGGGCCGTGCGTCTGCCATTCCGCCACAGGGGCTTATACAAATATATAATATCATGGGCACATTATTCTCAAAACGCATCGATATCATTCTTGAAGCTACCAGCAAAACCGACAATTTACTTGAAGTATTACGCCAGGAATTTCCTGGTTTAGGGGATTACCTCAAGCGGTTTGGCGTTAATATTGATAAATTATATCTACTTGGAGCCGGAACACAGGGTGCTGCTTATAGCGACGGCAAAGTAGTAGTGAAATTCACAGAGGACGACGCCGAAGCAAAAGCATCTATGCGTCTTATGGAACGTGCGGTGCAAGGTGTAAATCCAATTATCCATGTCGGTAAATTCGGAAAGCTCGTTAAACTAGGCCAATTCGAAGGCTTTGACTCCCAATTATACGTCATAATCCAAGAACTACAAGGTACCAACCTCACACATGAGGAAAGAGCCATCGCTAATATAATAGGTGAATTCCTAATTGATTACTATCATAGGGAAGAGAGCCCCGCACATAGACGAGGTATAGGTCTAATCGCTATTATGGATAAGACCCCATACACCGAAAATAACTTAGACCGGTTATCCACACAACTAGCTAAGATAGCACTTAAAGAGGTTGCCGGTTTTGGAGAATCTAAAGCCGCTCTAATGATTGCCAGAGACATCATCAAAGCCGTACTTCGCCTATATTACGAAGCAGGAATAAGATTCTACGACGTTCAACCAGATAATCTTGGCAAAGACCGGGATGGTAATTATGTCTTGTTTGACCTAGGGGTCTCTACTACTAGAGGATTAGTACCTGCTTATGGTGTAGTAGAATCAATCGCCGCCAAAATCTATAACCTCAATGAGTTTACTGACTACAGCTTTGAGATTATAGACTGATGGACTACACAACCACATTCGCTTAACTTTATCAGGCATATCAACAAAAGCTTCTGGCATATCGTCGAAGAAGACATCAATATCTAATTCCTTCGCCATTCGGCCTTTGAACTTAGATAATGTTTCTTGGCCGACGCCGAGATGTAGGCTATCATATTCTATGCCGAGAGTTTTTAGTAGCTGTTCGGTCTCCGCTCTATCTTCTTCCTCACGATAAGATACAACGAAGATTTTATGACCGGCCACTCGCATCGCATTAGACAAGATCGCGAAGAACCACGGTATCTCTGTGATCGTGTAGTCAATGTCGATACCAATATTCATTGCTACATGTTCGGGCTCAATACATTGCGCTTTACCAGTATATTTCTGAGGTATCGTGGGCATCGTTATTTCCTTATGGTAGTGAACCTATGCGGCCCTCATAAGGGTTGTGCCACGGCGTGTCTAGCACAAAAACTACCCCCGGTGGGAGTCGAACCCACACGTCCTAATGGACACCAGTGTTTGAAACTGGCATGTCTGCCATTCCATCACAGGGGCTTATTCACAATAACATCCGGCCCAAACAATCAGCCGGGGCCGACCACTATCAATATCTGTTGTAGTTCCGAGAGCAGAACCTTGGTCTTTATAACTCTCGGTGATCATACGGTGCATTGCATTAATCTGACCCTCTTCCTCGGCGTTTTCCGCCGTCAAAAAGAGTTTGCCATCACTGAACATCAACTCCATGTCGAGACTCCTGTCTAATCGCATCTTTAGCAGTTAATTACTAGCGTGCGGGCGTGACCACCGCACATAACCATCGCCAACCTTTTTAATAAGCACACTAACAGCTATCTGGGATATGCTATATCTCCAAGTAATATCGGGCGGCATGTATCAGCGTATTTGTTCGGGTCAGTCATAAGGTGGCCGATCGGGTTTGAACCGACACTCCCAGCATTCACAGTGCTGTGCTTTACCAATTAAGCTACGGCCACAAAGCCTATAATCGGGTTTATTCAATTATAGACTGATTAAAGTTCTAATATTCGCGATTCGACTTTTGGTTTAGGCTTATATTTTGGATTTGGCACCATATGGTAAAATTCGCCATCATCGTTGTATTCTCGTATAAGTCTTGGTTCGGGCAATTTCTGTTCACGCTTTAACTTCTCACAACGATCGCCATACCTGCCCCCCATATAAAAACTCCAGTGGCTAATAGACATCGCGATAACAAATGAAATTGCAGCAGGTATTACACCAAAATAAATACCAAAAATTATAGGCGCACCAATCACCGATAAGCCGCTAGGGACCCACAATACAAAAGCAACAGTCTCCCATTTTGTCATTGGTATTTTGTTCATAATGCTGCGTGAGGGATTCGAACCTTAAGCCAACAACAACACCCGGTGCCTAGGACCAACGAAGTTGCGACTCCTCATACCTGGGATAAAGGTCCCAGCACTCTACCTATTGAGCTAACGCAGCAAAATAATTAGTTGAGGAACAGGCGAAAACAGACTTGGCTTATGCCACGATTGCTCTTCCAGTTGAGCTACCGCCTCATTGAGGCGGACAGGGCTCGAAACCTGTAACCTACCGTTTTATAGAAGTAACTGTTCTCTACACCATCAACTAAATAATGAATAGCCGAGGAACAAGCGGAAACGGAAATTTTAGCGCTCTACCAGTTGAGCTACCAAATGTCTCTCGACAAATGGACGGGATTCGAACCCGCAACCTCTCGATTACAAGTCGAAGTAACCGTATCCTACACCATCAGCTATGATTGTAGGTTGAGGAACATGCGAAATCGGTTTTTCAAGTACCAGCTTTTGAGGCCGGTTTTGGTAGAAGTAACCGATTCCTACACCATCAACCAACTTTATGAAAAACCGAGGAACAAGCGAACACGGGTTTGGTTCTTAAATAGAAGTAGCCGTATTCTTCACCATCGGTTAATCTCAAAAGTACCAACGAGGAACAGGCGGCAACAGAAAGTTTTAGCGCTCTGCCAATTGAGCTACCGCCCCGATTAAGGGCGGGTGGGATTCGAACCCACAACCACTCGATCCTAAATCGAAGTAACTGTCACCTACACCATCGTTGGAATATCATTGTTCTGCGTTTTGCTTCGTAGACAAACTCAATACGTAGTCCAAATCAACAGTGGCCAGGAAAATCGAAATCCAACCTAGCACAAGCCGAACTCCATATCTTCCAAGCCCAAAATTGAAGCCGCCATACCGCCCAATACTAACCAGAAGCGATAACCCTGCTGTCTTTTGTGAAACTCGTCTTTGTTCATGACAACTCTCCATTTAGCGACAACTAATAGATGGGCAGCTTTATCGGGATCTCGGGTAACGCATTCCCTACTGTCTAAGCCATAAGGTACTGTGTGGGTGTCATACTCACCCATCCCTGACTGACAGACCTGGCTGTGTCTCCCTTTACGGGTCTTTTCGCTCCCTCCCTAAACCATCTGCGTTGATGGAGTCGGAGGTAGTGTAACAGGCGTACCTACCTGTCGCTGCCTCACAGCACGTCCTACCGACTTAAGCGTCGGTCGCCTCTACTAATTGTCAAATACTACACGAACTTGGCGTTTTCAAGTTCCATTACATATCGCACAACCGCTTCGCTCCATCCGGTAATGCGAGTCCAATCACCGTATCCAACTCCATTTTTGTCCGACGAAACATTAATCATGTATCCACGGCTCTTTGGCGATGGCACAACATCGTGCGACTGCTCATCCGTGATTACCACCAATCGGTCGTACTTCTCTTTATTGGCGGTGTCAACTGCCCCACCAAGATAAGTTCCGCTATGCCGCTGCGACCTTACGATTGCATCACGTAGCGCAAAACCTCTGCGGGCCGGTACCTTGGCAGTGCGGGTTGAGAAACTGAACACTTTAATATCGTCGCACAATTCCCTCAATACCATCGCAAGACCGCAGGCCGCGTCCATCCGTAACATATCGGACTTCGAACTAAGCTCCCAGTTCATAGAACCAGAAACATCGACCAATACGATGGTCTTACCAACAAGCTTCTGAGATTCCAAGCTCCTGAATAACGCCTTCTCAAGAGCAGGTTCAAAATCTGGTGCATAACGAGCAGCTGCGATGAATCGGAATGGCAAAATCCTGGAAACATCAGCCTTGGCCAATGCGTCTTTGATTAAGTCCTCATCGACATCTGCTTTCTGCATATTGCGTAAGTTCCTCAGCAACGCAAAGGCACCAAGCTTCCCTTCCTCAAGCAATCTGGTCCAAGAACCTTGCTTATCCGCACCACTCGAAAGTGCAACTTCCCAAGTATCTGGGGCTTCCAAGGTGCCATCGACCAGCTTCTTCCAAACTGCAGCCTGCTCGGCATCCTTTGGCTTGGCGTGAGTCAGGAACAGGACATCGCGAAGCTTGATGGCATTGTCCCTATTGTACTTCGCCAACCGATAAGCGTCGAACTTACGGAATGCTCTTGCTAATCCCTTCTTGACCTGAGCCGCAAGCGGTGTCTTCTTGCCATTCCAGTACAGAGACAAGAACTCAGTCAGTTCGTCTGGACGCTGAATTACTGCTTCCAGCGTATCAGCGACCAAACTCCTGTGCGTCTTGGTAGCCGCCATCGAACGGACCAACCACAACGGGGCGTGTCGCAAGTTCATATCGCTACGTGCCTCGATTGCCATCGCAGCGACCTTTTCTGGTGCTACGTGCGGCACTAAATCAGCGATCCGCTCTGCGATGCCCACGCCATTCTCGTAGAAGGTTCTCTCCCACAAAAGGCACGACATAACAGACCTTCGCAATTCCTGTTCGGCGTTCAACCTTGCAGCAGGTGCACCCTCGTGCGTCTTCTCGGCGTACTTGTTCTTTACATTCGTCCTCATCACACACCACCTTTCTCAAAGGGGAAAATTAAATACAACGCAATCGTCGCCACATTATGCGACGCTCGTTGTTCGAAGACAACTACCCCCGGCAGGACTTGAACCTGCAACCTTATGCTTAAGAGGCATCTGCTACTACCATTGAGCTACGGAGGCGAAACTAGCAACGACAGGATTCGAACCTGCAACAACCCGCACATGAAACGGGTACTCTACCAATTGAGCTACGTTGCCTTTTGTAACCTGATACACGCTCTCTCTGCAGAGCCAGACCTAACCAACGCAAGCATAACGCACTACCCCCACACCCTCTCAGGTTACAATGAGCCGTAGTGGGCTTGAACCACTAACCTTCGCCTTATCGGGGCGATGCTCGACCATTGAGCTAACGGCCCAGAGAAGGGTTGCTCTGACGGCAACCCCAGAATATCCAGCTCTTACAGCTGTTCAGTATGGCTGGTATTGCTCCAACTTGCCACAGATGCAAATGCATCAATATAACACTGCCATCAAGTTTACAGCTTGTATCGCTTTTGCCAGTCCATTCTAATCCATATTCCCAGCTATATCTTCTGGCCCAAAAGCCTCGACATCCCCCGACATATCGCCAGATTCAAAACCGTCTTGCGTCCAGACCGCTAGCTCGCGCGGAATCTCAGGACCCACTTCTACTTCTGCGAATCCGATCTCATCCACATCTTCTCCGACTTCACCACGCCCAATATTTTGCAAATGCTTACTAACAATAGCCTGCTTTTGCTCATCGGTCAACGACCCTAATACAGCACCAACAAAATGATCAGCGCTATGGCCAGAATACAAACTGATTATTGTAATCGTCATGTTATGGTCCTCTCGTCATATATTTGACCCCCGCTTATTGTAGCTGCCACAACAGATGCTAGGCTACATAACCTTTTATATGCGTGCCACGATATCACTCAGTATTAAGCGTCTAGCGAGACTCGAACTCACAACGTCCTACTTGGCAAGCAGGTATTCTACCATTGAATTATAGACGCACAATACGAGAGGGGAGAGTCGAACTCCCACGTCCCAATGGACACAGGTGCCTGAGACCTGCGCGTCTGCCATTCCGCCACTCTCGCAAATCACCCACTCCCAAATGCAGCAGTACCCTAGCGGCCGTATCCTTGCGGACCATCTGCCCTTACGGGTCATATTTTTCCGCACAAGGGGTAGGTGAATGTGTCGAGTAGGACTCGAACCTACATAGTCCGTTAGGACACCAGGTTTACAGCCTGGGGAGCTACCAATTGCTCAACCGACACGGTTGGGCCAAGTATGACCGTTTTGCCGTGAGTAAACAGCAATGCAACATCTCTGAGAGTTGGAATACGTGTCCAACCTCCTAACAACAATACATAATAGTCCGTCATAAGTTTCTCCTAAAAAATTGCTGTCGAAACAGCTCGCTATCACTACGCAGCATGGTCTACGACAGGGTAATTCTGGTCGCCTTCAAACATATCGATGGCATATCAGCCAGACTAGCAACGAAAACTTTACTTCATGCCACACAATGCATCGACAATCCTAATTATATCGTCGTCCCAGTAATACTTACGACAACAAGAGGTCATTATTATACTAAACGACACACCACTTGCATCTATGATGGTATGGTTTATGCGATGCATAGAGATAAATTAGATCATGCCAGATTTGACTTATCGTTGTGCAAAAATACTGCCTTTTGTAGTCGGATGTTCGAATTAGTCCGAGAGCATATCGCTACGCTTGATTGATTCAGGGATTTCATCAACATGCCCTCTAAGCTTAGCATAATTATCGAACTCTTCCAAGTTCTGGGTAATATTCCCGATGTGATAATCACGCCTCAACATCCGGCCCAGGTCAAGGCTAACGGCAGTCTTTCTTACCAACAGCAAGCCTTCTTTTTCTAGTTCGTCATCAGATACCGATAGTTTCGGGACGTATGAGATAAAATTCTCACCCTCCGTAATCCCATATCGTGGGAAACTTTGGTGTGCATTTGTCCTAAAAATATACACACCTTTGTATTGTGATCGCCCTCTCACTTCGTTATGTAGTGGCAGTATGACAACAAAATCGCGGTCCATGTCTAGCACAGCCCACTTGCCTTTAAAAATTCCTCGCAAAGGTTGAGGAAGATTTTGCAGCCTGGCCGACTCATGCCAATCGAAAATTTTATTGGCATATGTAGGCCACCACTCTTCGGTTCCCTCAACATCTGGGTTAGGAAGATGAGTTGGGTCTAGACTCATTCCGGCGGCATCCATCTTCATTCTTTTAAGAAGTGTCGATGTGTTTGGATCGGCTGCGACCAAAGTATCAAGTTTGCTCTGCATCTCTGGTGCCGCTGGCCTACCAGCATCCGTGTCGTGCCACCGGCCCTTTGTGTCAGCATCCATATAATAATCAATTTCTAAGTCAAACTCATTCTCGGCTCTGACCGCAATATAACCACCATCTTTTGGTGATGTATGCGTTATCTCATCCTCTGCGAGCAGCATCTCGATTAAAACACGTAATGGACCTTCTGGTTTCATAAGACATTCCTATAATTTTAGAATATCTTTGAGTGGTTCCCATAAATCGCGATTAATATGTTCGGGCCTATGACAAATGCAGCACATCAAATCACAGCGACTCTATTCTTGCCATGATTGAATTCACTCGAATACCTCGACCAAGATTCGAACTTGGGACCTTCTGTTTAGAAGACAGATGCTGCTATCCGCTGAGCTACCGAGGCTTGTTCTTCTTTTATTATTTCTTTATTTTGTAGTTTCTGTGGGCTTTCATTGGTCTAACCATTCTGCAACCATCTCTTTGATATAATGAACTTCACCACTATCGAGCTTGCGACCATATACCATAAATGGCGGATGATAATAGAGCGAAACATCATATTTTAGTCTATAATAAGTCTTAAAATGAACCTCGCCATAGACATGCGGAAAATAAACCGGTTCGGCCTCATAGAATTCATCGCCATCAGTAGCAACATATCTGACGACGCGAGTGGATTCTAAGTTACGAACATTTTTTGGTGCAGTCACCGATAGTATTATGAACACTTGCTCTGCATCAGGGTCATCGCATCCTGGCACAAAATAAGGAGGCGACCAACGATGCAATCCCATTATTATATGCCGCGTAAGCATTGGTGTTCTACAAAATTCTTAATAACAGGGGAGAAAACTTTATCGTGCCATTTAGTTCTTTTGTGATAGTGCAATATCATATCACTATCTATTAAAGACATGCGATAAACGCGGTGTTTACTTATTGCAAATTTCCACGAAAGAAAAGCAGGCGTGGCCCCTGAATCTACCAATATCGCAACATTTTTGTTGCTTGGGTCGCTAACGTCGTGTAATATCTTATCGCCAACAATTCGCACAAAGCCTACAACCACAGGATTTTCAAACTCTTTCTCACACAATTCCGCATTTTGCTTGTCAAAGTGATTATCAATTCTCCGAGTTTGTATAAATGCATATATCCCAAAAACCACGAACACAACAATATAAATCGCGAGGCATGTCATAATTGTGTTTCCACATGTCATAATTGTGTTTCCAAAGGATTAATGGGAGTGCTGGGACTCGAACCCAGAACTTACCGCTTAAAAGGCGGTTACTCTACCAAATTGAGTTACACTCCCATTTTTGTGGTCAGGTTAAACGGAGGGTGAAGGATTCGAACCCACGAGACCTTGCGGCCTTCCCGTATTCGAAACGGGTGCAATAAACCTGACTCTGCCAACCCTCCCTATGTTCTTGCAGACCTAGCAAAACCGGTCTGGACTATCAGCACTCATTGCCTTCGATGCCGGTTCATCTCATTCTCGGTTTTAGACGGACTTGGCAGTAGTCGGCCTAGGCTTTGCGGGTCTTCAACCCATGCGGCGTATTCTTCCAGCGTCAAACCAAGAAATTCCTCAATTGGCCTATCATCATCGCTATCATGCCACTGATCGACAAAATCATCAATCTGTGATAGGCCAATTTGCCCCTTAAGATATTGTTCTACGAATGTTTCAATCATCCTTGGGCCTAACTAAGGTCGTGTATTCTATTACATATTTCACAAATTATGGTTGATATGAGCACATAAGCAATAAGACCAAGAACTGCCACTAACCAGGACCACACAGTTGACCAATCCAAGCAAAGCCCCAAGCAAGCATAAAAACCTTGATTGCCCAACCGAAGCCATATAGCCACTTATATTTAGTCAAGAGATTCATCTGATTCCTTCTCACAACAAGCCCAAAGGGGGAGCAACAACCTGGCGGTCAATCTCCATCTTCAATTCGTTATTAATACTTAGAATCAAGTCCTCAACGAATAAATCATTTATATTCGCCACACTAAGACTTCCAATATGCGAATTAATATACGATTGGTCTTCAGTTGTCAATCTTAATGGTTTAGAATATGGCTTGATCCAATATTGATCGCCATTAGTAGCGATAACCGAACCATCTATCCGTACAACGACAACAATTTTATCGCAGTCGGGGTCGGCTATATCTTCGCTTGCAACCAACATATCATCTACTTCAATAAGTGATGCAAGCCCACAGTCGTTTACCATTTCACAAGACAATAGCCCTTCTTCGAAATCATATGGAGTTCTCAGAAATTTGTACATTCTGCGTACATGCAATAACTCATCGTGGGCTACAGTCCAGCTGATTTTAAGCTTTTTAGTGCTAACATCCATGGTGCTAATACCTATATTTATTCACTGACCATTTACCATTTACACGGATGAGGCGGGATTCGAACCCGCGAGACCCTTTGCGGGGCCTAACAGATTAGCAATCTGTCGCAATCGCCCACTCTGCCACCCATCCTAAAAGTGCCAATCAAGACATGGCTTATGTTCCGCCATAAAAACATCTATAAACTTAGATGTCGTTTCACCTTTCAAATAAGCTTCGCGGGCTAAACTAGCATCATGGCAGATTGCATTCCATGGGTATCCCGTGTGCTTCCTGCATTCTTGGTCTAGCTCCGCTAGCCACCGTTCGTATTGCATGTTTCTATTTTCCATAATGGAGATGACAGGAATCGAACCTGCGTAGTCGCTGGGCTTCAACCAACCGCTAAACCGTCTCAGCTACATCTCCGTTCCACGAGACAACGATCGCTCGTCGTCTCGTGGTGCACGAACAATGGGCAAAAAACTATTAATTTTCAAAAATCTAATACAGTTCCTAGCGAACCATATTTCTTAACAGAAGGGGTGGGATTCGAACCCACGTGACCTCTCGGCCTACTGAGGTTCAAGCTCAGCTCCATAAACCGCTCGGACACCCTTCTGAGTACCAATCATTCTTTATCTATCTCCAAATAAATTAGGAGCATATCCTAGAATGGGGTATTTATACCCTCAATCCTTCAACCACTCGGACACGCTTCCTTGTTACGTCAGCGTCGGGGTTCAGGACCGCAGGCAAATTCGCCCGCACGTTGTTTGCTTATAATTACTAAATAACGAACCACAACCAACGTGCAGGCGCAAATGGCGTTTGCCGAGGTTTGATATGCGTCTTGTTGTGGTTCGCATGGTTTCCATCGTTCCAACTCCTGGCCAAATGGCCACAAGCTCAAATACGTCGCAATTATTTTTGCACGAAATCGTCTCGCTTTTATCTACTCTTGCGGATATTTCGCGGCAATTTTACCCAACAAAACGTTTAATACATCAGTTTTGGCGGCGTCCAACTTTTCTTTTAGTGTGGTTGCCGTGAGATTTTTAGACTTAGGCGGGCACAAATCATAAATCATATCCTCGATATCATCCACTATTTCTCTTTTTGTCTCATCCATGTGTTATTATGACGCACAGCACACCGTGCAGAAACTACATACTTCCTCTAGCAACCCTCTCTGCACATTGTGGGCATCGTTTTACTAATTCTAATAAAGATTGTTCTGCATTTACCGTCGATAGCTGATACTCTATCGGCAAATAACTAATATCTGGCTGCTCATATGGGCTATTGTGTTTATACCCACGGTTCAGCATCTCAACAACAAGGGCATCATGTCGATTCTGCATAGCAGCAGGCGCAATCTGGCCAAGCTTGACTCGTTTAGTTATTGAATGATGCTTCACAAAATTGTGGCGATGTTTATGGATTTCTCCATGCTCGCCCAATAAATGTTTCCGGCACATCAATATAGGTTGAATCATCCACATTCTCATAGCTTTGAGTGGCCCGCGTTAGTCACACAAGAAATTACATAGCTCACATCAAAAAACACACAGAAGCCAGTTAAATCATACTTCTGTGATAGTATTTAAATAACATGAACGAATCACAGAAAAAATTATTAAGTATGATGGTAGATGATGTCGGTGCTGAGCCATCATGGAGGTTTACAAAATTTCCAAATGAAGAATTAGTAAAACAAGAATTTGATGCGATTCAAATTGTGTCAAATTACCTTGGGGTCCCATTAGAAAAGATATACCACCCCAAAGGACAAAACCTATTTACTAATCCATTACATAAAGATGCTTTTATCGATTGCCTCCCAATTGATTCTTGGGGCAATAATGTTTGTGTGGAGATAAAATCTACACAACAAGGAACGTTGCAAAGCATAAGCAAATTAGGCATTCCTGGCTTATTCGTCGGAGCACGGGCTATTGATTGGTTAAATAGAAGTTATATATACTGCAATGTACCTAGAAACTTCATAGCATATCATGATATAAATATGCAAGTCGCAATAGTAGATTATAGGGCTGTATTAGTCAACGGCGTATATGGGCACATCAAAATAGAGGACAATGTTGGTTTCTACCTTGATGTGCCTTACTGGAAGATTATTTAAATTTCGGGAAATTCTGCAAATGTCCAAGCGTCTGAAGCGGCGCAGTATATCTCTGCGGTCCTTTGGTGTCACCATCGAATTTCAGGTAAATCGGGAATCTAAACGACACACCATATCTCTGGCCCACACCATGCAACATCTGACTTGGCTTAGTTATCAACCCCAATGCCTCATATGAATATTCATCGGCAGCAATCCATGCACCATTCATTATAACCTCGCCGCTAGGGTGTTCAAATTCGGACCTACTATGGAAATGTCCCATCACGAAATAATGAACTTGCCTGCCCTGCGCCGCATGGATTGCCGTTAATCGGCGGGTTTTACGTTCTATGCCATAATGCGGGATGTTGTTCCATGACCTAATATCATCGCCATGGAATGCGCAAAAGTTCCAACCATTAATTTCGAATGTAAAACTAAAACTATCTGGTATCAAGAATTCCGCATTCTCAATATTCATACACAACATTTCGGCCGTCCTACCAACAAGATAATCCCAATTGTTCTTGGGAGATTTATAATCTTTTTTAGCAGACCTACGGCCATGATTGCCAGATAAATATAAAACCTTAATCGATGGGAAGTATGGTGCTAAGTCGCGAATCATCAATGCGTGCATCTGGCCAACGGCCAAAGCATTATCAAAAGCGTTCCTATATTCAGAATGGTTTGTGCTGTCGTGAATCTCGCCGTTAACATGGTCACCATACGCCAAAATCCATAGTTCATTAAAATGGTAATTAGACAACGTATTGCAGCTAATAGAAATCACCTTGTCAACAAAACGCTCAGCACGTGCAAGCGCAACTTTGTAATTATATTCTTCCATCCCGCCAACCCTATGCGGCTCTACGATTTGGTCAGCATGTTCATCACTAATATGCATAACAAGCGATTCTGTATGTTCTCGCTTTTCTATTTCAATCGGCAACGGTGGGAGCGGTTCTAATGGGGTCACAACTTTATGTAGTTCATCACATAATGCTTCATATACGCCATGCTCTCTGTGATGATGTTTTAGCCTCGTATTTAGAGTACTAATTCTATCCTTTAATATAGTAATATCTCGCTCTAAAGAAATTACTTTTAAATCGCTCGGGTCTTCATCTGCACCAACAATACCTTGCCGCTTGGCAATATCTAGACGTGTGTAAAGTGTGCTGCGTGAAATATTGAGATATTTCGCAGCAGTAGTTGGACTTCCAAATTTCTTCATCGCAGCGACTGCTGCTTTTAGGTCTTTCACATCTACCTTTATGGCCATGCACTTATCCTTTTTTATGTCCCCTATATCTTTATATGTCAGCTACATAAGATACAACAATTCCGAGATATGAGTGACGTTAGATAGGGGACGTAGGTTATTCTGGCGATGAGGCGGTTTGTAAATCAATTTCATCTTGAGTAGGTTCTTGTTCTGCATCTTGCTCTGTGTGCTCTGCATCTTGATTTTTGCGTTTTTTAGCAATTTCTAAATGCTTATGTACAAACTCATATACCTTCTTTAAAATACTTGCTTCATATTCTAGAGCACCTTCAAGGCTCTTGGTACGTGCAATTTTAAAGAAATTGTCTGAAGCAGACCATTCTGCTAGAGCTATTGATGCCTTATCGGCAGCCTCTTTCCACAATTCCTCTAATTCAGCTATCATACCACGCACTTCTTGGTATTTTTTGGAGTTGGATTCTACATCAGCACTAACAGGGTCAGTTGGGTCTAAGCTGTCGGGGTCTTTACCGTCTTTTTTGAATATATCTCGAAGCTTCTTACGCCTATCGACTCTCACAGCGTCTACAGCATCAGATGGTTTTACCTTACCATCAGCGACTGCCTGGCCAAGCAATCCATGCACAATAACAGAGCTAAGAGCCAATATGGCGCGGCCTATTCCCTTTAACGCGGCGGCCACAATCTTCGCAACAGTATTAGATTGGCCGCCTGGGGCATCAGCTTCTTCAAAAAGATGTAAGCCGTAGAGTTTCATTGGTCACCTTAAGTATCTACAATTAATCTTTCGATTCCTCTAATTCATTGCAATTCTCCATCGACACAGGATTTCGAAGTCCTGTGACTTCCTAAATGGTATTGATAGTATGCGTTGTGAGAACAACCTTAATGTCGAGCGATAAACACCAGCATTGCCAGTCAATGCGGTCCCATCGCTGTCAACAGGGGTTCGGTCTAATACCATGTCTCGCCCACCAACGGTCTTTGATGTCACAAGATAATAGGGATTTGTCTGGTCCATTGTGTCATACGAATCTGCAGAACCAGATGACCTAGCAACCAATAAGATTTGGTCGCCCTCTACTATTCGATTGACATCTGCTGCAGCAACGGTTGGGTCAATAGTGACCGTAGAACTAGCGTTCATGGTCGCTATAATTTGTGCATCCTTCTCGCCGCCAACCCCTTCTAAGAACAATATCTGTGGCTCGCATTCGCACATACCAATATCTGCATTAAATGGAGCACCGCCAGCTAGTGCGACTTCTGTAATCGTAAAGAAGTCGCTATCGCTAGTGCCAAACCCATTGTATTCATTCTGCCGAAGTGTCGTTTCAAGCACAAGCACATTATTGATTGCGCGAACATCAGCATTTAGCAACGGACTATCGGCTGGTTGATATGATGGTTCAAAATAAATATTCTCAATTCGCTTAAGTGGCCGGTCTGGTTCCGAAATAGGAACAGGATTTATTAGGTCACCAAAATTATCAGCACCAACATCTGGAGTAATAGCAACAGAGCCACCAGTAACAGGGTCTGTTTGGTAATACCTAGGGTCAGCATCGCTCAGCGGCAGGCCATTGTCATCAAACGAGGCACCAAATAAGATATACTTAGCAGCAAATTCTTCTAACGGGTCGATATTGCTGTTAACCCACGCCCCAGCACCTGTTCCGGCCGTTGGGTCCCATATCATTGAATATGGGAGCGTATGCGCCAACATCTCTTTCGCAAAGATTTTGATGAGGTTAGGTTCACGACGCCTGTCAATAACGTTGCCAGTGCGATCGCGTACTTCAATCTCAATCTCACCCTTAAAGGTCGCATATGATTCTGGTATACTTACCGTGTTATTCATTTTAACTCCAATTATCCTCGGAAGACAGTGCCACTACGCACCATATCTGCTATACTATCTACTGCTGATTTTGCTACTTCCGGCCTGTTCTCCGCAAGCCACATAACTAATATTTTCAGAATATCTGCATGATTACCTATAGCTACTTCACCATCAACTATAAATTGCCCTCTTTCAGCAGCTAGAGCAGCCTCATTATTTCTAACAGCAACCTCTTCGCCGAGTACGCTAAATATTGAATCTAATCGGTGAGAAATATTCTCGCGCATACGCTTACGCGCGTTCTTTTTCTTTTTGCCGCCGCCGGTGTCTCTCACACCGCCAAACGATTTACTTGGCGTTATGCTTGCAGGCCAAGCGGTTTGATTCCGCAAATGCGAGCCAGTTGCAGCGTGGTATTGGCTCTCGGTGGCAACATCTGACTTAGCAGCGGAAGCAGCTGCATTCTTTTCTTTTTCTAGTTCTATTGCTTTCGACAATCTATTTAGGAATTTTATAATATTTTGGTGTGCATTGGCCTTGCCAAGAAGTCCAAATTTCTTTTTAAATGCCGCTGCAGCCCGCTGGGATATATTAGGGGTCTTCACATTTTCGGATGCAGCCATAAATTCCCTCGGGTCACCAAGGTTAGCCAACAACGCTGTTATGATAGCTTCTGCGTTAATAATACACCTCTTATCTTATCGACCTATAATTTTGTCTAAAGAAATCCGCAATTGCTTTCCCAAGCAATTCCACACCAGCATCAAGTTTGTGGCCATGGTATCGCCTAAATCGTCTTTCAAATGGCGAATCTCCGCATGTAAAACATTGATTACGAGGGTCAGCACACAACCTAAGACATTTATTGCGTCTGCCGTACCTTACCACACAATCGCCAGCACGCCCCATGCTGACATCAAGCGATGGGTTATTCCGACGTATTTGTACAGCAAGCTGGCCGTTCAATGCGTCGACCTCATGACTCACCCTTACCCCGGCGTCA
>JGI11705J14877_10000268_pt1 | contig 33254 bp, 32 predicted proteins | sample Etolaghawater15m_FD_14877 | JGI IMG/M metagenome (IMG submission 14877) | reverse complement strand
TGATGAGAATTATATCTCTAAAGATGAAAATGTAGCATAAGGTAACAGGTGTTAAAGAGAATTAAGATTTATAAATTGTTGTCTTGACATATTGGGGTAGTATATTTCATAATGTATTTTTAGATACAATTTATAAAGGGAACCTCTAAAAATACCTTTTAAAGCTTCCAACTTTTACTTTTCTTGATTTTTTTAAAATCTTAGCTCAATACTAATCAAACTTTCTTAAAAATTTTGTTAAATCCCCCCAAATTTTTAAAATATTTCCATATTTTCCTACTTTTTAGGCTTAATGAAAAATTCTGGGGTCTAAAAACTTAGGTTAGCTTAGGTATCATCGGTTCAAAAAGGATTTATTTACAAATGGCTTATAAAAGAATATAGTATTTTCTATAAATCCTTTAGATAAGGTGTTTATAGAATGTATAAAGAGATAAAAATTAAAACCCTCTATATTTCATAGGAATAATAATCTCATCACCCATGATTTTAGCTACATCTAGTTGATCAATTAGTTTGTTTTTATCTTTTGGTAGTGTACCTGATAGATGTATAGCATTTGATGCATGATTTGATCTAAAGATAATATTTGATGATGGTTTGATAGCTTCTATAAATTCTCGTTGTTCATTGATGATATCGTAATCAGTGGATGCAAAATAATCTCTAAAGTTTTTGAAAAAAATCTCTTTTATGCTATCATCTAGTCCAAGTTGCAGTGTCGATAGATAATTTACTTGTGTATTATTGATTATGTATGCTGTTTGCATAATATGTTCTCTTGAGTATGCAATACCACCAAGACCTAGTATAACTGTAGCTGAGACTTTTATATTGGCTAATCTTAGCCTATTAATAGTTTCAATGATTTGAGCTTGATCTACACCTTTATTTATTTTTGTTAGTATAGTATCGCTTCCTGATTCAATACCATAATATATAAGTGATAGCCTATGCTCTTTTAATAGCTTTAGTTCATCTGATGACTTAGCTAAAACATTTTGTGTAGACCCATAAGCAGATACCCGTCGTAACTTTGGAAATTTATTTGTAAGATATATTAGAATATCAATTAAAATATTTGTATCTATACCTAGTACATCTCCATCGGCTAAAAATACTTTTGTAGTATTAGGAAAGTCTATAGCAAAATTATCTATTTGTGCATATATATCATCTAAGCGATTAATACTGTATTTTTTATTAGTATACATTGAACAGAATGTACATTGATTGTAGCTACATCCATTTGTAACTTGGATAATAATATTGTCAGCTTCTGCTGGAGGTCGATAAAGTGGATATGTGTAGTGTTCTTGCATTTTGAACTTTAATTTTAGGTAGTTTTTCTATAAAAGAATTTATTTTTTCAAAAGGTTAAAGTTTATCGTAAATCAAGAGTAAACCACTTTCTTTCGAAAGGAGTTTACTTCTGTAAATGACTTGAGTAAAAAGTAGTTTAATCGCAGTATTTGCGATAAACTTTTAAACTCTTGCTTCTTCTCTTCGTTGTAGTCTTTCCCAGTCTCTATCTACAAGCCTTTGCTTTTCTGCAATAATATGCTCATATTCAGGCTTGAATAGATGTTTAAATCTTGGTTGAACAGCTAAGTAATCTCTTACTGGAATGATGTTCTTTGGTCTATAAGTAATATTTAACTCAGTACCATCAATAATCTCATATAATGGGAATACTAATGAATCTACAGCCATATCAGATACTTCAATTGTTTGGTGCATTGGGAATTTCCACTCAGTTGTACAAGCAGACATAGCATTGATATATACAGGTCCATTTGCATCAAAACCTTTTTGAATCTTCTTAACCATATCTTTCCATTTGTTTGGAGCGATTTGAGCTACATATGGAGAACCATGTGCTGCCATAATTTGAAGCATATCTTTTTTGTGTTGCTTTTCACCATATGAGTGAGAACCAGCTGGAGTAGTAGTTGCAGTTGCACCAATAGGGGTAGCTGATGATCGCTGCCCTCCAGTATTTGCATATACTTCATTATCAAGACAAACATACATCATGTTGTGTCCTCTTTCGAAACAACCAGAAATCCATTGGAATCCAATATCGTAAGTAGCACCATCACCACCAAATGCAACGAATTTTGGCTCTGGAGTATCAGCAGAAATTCTACCTTTCGCTCTTAATGCTTTGTTGGCTGCTTCAGCTCCTGCAATTGCAGTTGATGAATTCTCAAATCCAATATGAATCCATGAACAATCCCATGAAGTATGTGGATAAATAGCAGTACAAACCTCAAGACATCCTGTAGATGCACCTACAACTAAGTTGTCATTTGTAGCATTTAAGATCTCTCTAACAATAATAGAGTGAGCACACCCTGGACATAGTACGTGAGCACCTTCAAATCTTTCTGCTGCTGTAGAGAAAGATTTTAAGTTTTTAATCTCTTTATTTCCTTGTGGAGCACATCCACCTGTAATACAACTCATGTTTTATCCTTCCACGCTGTAGTATTTTAATTCTGGTCCTCTTACTCCAACCCATTGTTGGATAGTACCGCTTAATATTTTTCCTGCTTCAACATTTGCTAATGCTTCATTGTATACACCAGTTAAGTTTTCAACATTGATATCTCTACCACCAAGTCCATAAATAATATTTGTAACTAATGGTCTCTTATCTGTATTGTATAGTGCTGCTGTAACATCATTGTATAGTAATCCAGTTTGTCCACCAGGAGCTGATCTGTCCATACATACAATAGCTTTAGCATGACCTAATTCTTTTACAAAAGATTCTAATTGAGTTGGTCTAAATACTCTAGGCATCATAACACCAACTTTTTTACCTTCGGCTCTTAGTTTATCAGCAGTTACACAAGTAGTCTCATAAGTTGTACCCATACATACTAAAATTACATCTGCATCTTCAGTACAGTGTGTTTCAATCATATTGTATTTTCTACCTGAAACTTTTTCATATTCAGCAAATACCTCTTCAATAACTTTTGGAGATTTCATCATTGCATCATTTTGTTTTGCTTTATGCTCAAAGTGCCAATCAGACTCTGTTTGTACACCATGTGTTACAGGAGTATCGAAGTTTAACAGAGAGTTGATTTCTAAATAATCACCTACAAATTGGTATGCTGTTTCATCATCTAGTGGTCTAACATTTTGAGCTTTATGTGAAGTTAAGAAACCATCTTGGTTAACAATAACTGGTAATCTTACATCTTTATGTTCAGCTATTTTAAATGCACATAGTACAAGATCATAAGATTCTTCTGGGTTACATGCATCAATCGAGATCCAACCAGATTGGTTTGCTAGATACATATCAGAGTGGTCACCATTTACATTCAGTGGTGCTGCTAATGCTCTATTGATTAGACATAGTACAATTGGCATTCTCATACCAGCTGCTTGATAAAGTGTCTCAACCATTAATGCAAGACCTTGAGATGAAGTTGCTGTAGCCGATCTAGCACCTGCAGCAGCTGCACCAATACATCCAGACATTGCTGCATGCTCTGATTCAGTCATAATCATCTCACCATCTACATAACCATTTGCTTTATGTGATGCATAACCTTCAACTGTACCAGTTGATGGAGTAATAGGATATGCAGAAACAACATCCACACTTGCTTGTCTTAAAGCGTGTGAGTTTGCAACATTTCCATCCCATACTTCAACAGTATTAAGATCCATTACTCTTGAGTTTCCTGTTTTTAATTTACTCATATTATTTACCTTCTTTCTCTGGCCACTGCATTAGTGCCTCTTCATTTTTCATAGTTTCAACAAACATCACTAGTGATTTTGGATTTGTAGGACATACTTCTGAACATATTCCACACCCTTTACAGTGATCATAATCAATTCCTACCATCTCTTTATCTCTAGAGATAATTGATGTATCAGGACAGTATAACCAACAGTTTTGACAATCAATACATAGATCAGCTTTCCATACAGGCTTTACAACTCTCCAGTCACCAACATATTTATTAATAGAATTTGTTTCAGCATAGATTCTATCTTCTGGTTGTACATTTACAACTGTATGATCAATATCTTCATTGAAAGAAAAACATGCAGCACCCGGTACTAACTCATCCCAACCCATAGCAAATACAGATTTTTGATCTGGAATACTTGTAAGCTTAGGAACAACTCTATCTAAATTTTCACTTTTATCTTTAGCCATAATGTCTCCTTATTTCACTTCGTCATATGCTCTTTGAATTGCAAGCATATTCGCATCAATAATTTTTTGAGGTAATTTTCCAAGTACAGCTTTCATAGCATCTTTAAATACTTCAATATCAAACATACCACTTAGTTTTATAAATGCGCCAAGAACTGGAGTATTTGGAATTGGTCTACCAATAGTCTCTTGAGCAATTGTTAAACAGTCAACAATAAATACTTGATCTTCTTTCCCTTCTAATGCAGGTATCATATTGATTAGATCTTTTTTATCAGTTAAGTGAGTAGTAATGATATACTTTGTATTTTCATTACAGTCTTCAGTAATATTGTCTGTATAAGCTAGTCCTGGATCGATAACAAATACATAATCAGGAACCATATATCTCTCGTGATTTAAAAGTTTATTATCATCGATTCTATTATAAGCAGTCATAGCTGCCCCTCTTTTAGCTGATCCATAAAATGAAAATGCTTGCACTTGTTTCCCAGTTTCTGCTGCAACAGATCCTAGACCTTTAGCACCTGTTACGGCACCTTGGCCAGCTCTACTGTGCCATCTAATCTCTAACATAGTTTCTCCTAATATAATAAAAAGCATTAGATGCTTTTGTAATGTTTGTCTCTGATTTTAAGTTAAATCAACTTATAAAGTGCTTTAGTTTAGACTATGCTTGATTAATTTAATAGCATTGAGAGAATTTGTAGCAATATTTTTTGTATATTTCCTCAACTCTTCCTCTTTCCCATATCCACAAAGTACACCAATTGATTTTATACCAGCTTCATTTGCTGCAATTAAATCAAGTTTTGTATCTCCAATCATATAACAATTTTTGTGTTTGTTTGCATCCATTTTCTTTAAAGCATTTAATATAGGTTCTGGATGTGGTTTTGGATTTTGAACTTCTTGTCTGCCAATTATTGTTTCGAAGTATTTAAAAATACCAAAATTCTCAAGCATTTCAATAGAATATTGTGTAGTTTTTGTTGTTACAATTGCTAATCTAGCAATTTGACTAGCTTCTTTTACAGACTCTGTAGCCCCAGGAAGTAGCGTAGTTTTAGCTTGAGATATTAATCTATAGTGGCTTTTATATGAATCAACAAAGTCCCATACTTTTTCTTTTGGTGCACCAAGTGTTTCAAACATCACATCTAGGGGATATCCTATCTCATCTTTTATATCTTGATCACTACCTTTAAATTGAAAGTCTTGATCTTTAAAAGCAAAATGGAAAGATTCTAATATAGCGTCTGTACTATCTATTAATGTTCCATCTAAATCAAAAAGTATTATTGTATCTTCTTTATTCATTCTATTCCTTATGGTTTTATCCATTCATTTTGGTTATGCATTACACCTATTAGAGCAGGTTGTACATTTTTTATATCTTTATTTACAACTGTAATTGAATTTGGTATATATAAAAATAGATAAGGGATATCATCTGTAATTTTTTTAAATATCTTTTTATATATTTTACTTAATTCTTGTTGATTTATAGTTTTTGCACCTTGTTCAATGAGATTATCAACTTCAGTATTTTTATAGTCAACAAGGTTAAATCCACCTTTTTTATTGCTTGTACTATGCCATAAAGGTTTAGCATCAGGCATTAGTGACAGTCCCCATCCAAGAAGTATAGTTTCATAATTTTTTGGCATAACTATAGTGTTTAAAAACGCTTGCCACTCCATTACTCTTATATTCATATGGATACCAGCTTTTGCTAATTGGTATTGTATTATTTGTGCTGCATATACTCTTGTCGAATTATTTGCATTTGTAACTAATTCAAATTCAAGTGGTTTTTCTTTTGTATAGCCAGCTTCTTTTAAAAGTTTTATCGCTTTTTGAGTATTTTGTGACGGTGCTTTCACTTTATTATTAAATGCAAAAGTATCTGGTAAAAATGGCCCTGTACAAACTTTACCATGACCAAAAAATAAAATATCTACTAACTCTTGGCGATCTACTGCTAAACTAAGTGCTTTTCTTACTCTTTTATCTTGAAATTTTTTATTTGAAAGATTAAATCCCATATATGTATAGCCAAAACTTGGCTGTTCTATTATTTGGTAATCATTTTTAAATTGATGATCTATTTGTCTATCTATTTGAAGTGGTGTTAATGAGCCTAAGTCTAATTTTTGTTGTTTTAGCATAAAAAATGTAGTAGTTGGATCTGCTAAAAATTTATATTTTATTTTTTCTATTTTGGGAACTTTATCAAAGTAGTTTTTATTTACAATAAGTTCTATATCACTTGATGTTTTTAGTGTTTGTAATTTATATGGACCAGTACCAATTGGATTTTTATTAAAATCTGATCTCATTAAATCTGGATCATCTTTTAATATATGATATGGCAATATACCACTCATCCATATATTTAAAGCTTTAAAGTAAGGTTCCTTATATTTTATTATTATTGTGAAATCATCTTTTTTGATTACATCTTCTACATATACAAATGAGGATTTTAAAGATGTAAATATTTTAGGATCGATGATTTTGTTGTATGTAAATATTACATCATCAGCTGTAAACTGTTCTCCATCGTGCCATTGTACATTTTGTTTTAAATTTATCTGTAAAGTTACATTATCTATAAATTTATAATCTGATGCAAGATCATTTATAATGCTTCCATCTTTATCATATTTAAATAGACCATTAAATATCCAGCCACTAACTGTGCTACTAGCACTATCAGATGATAGAATAGGATTTATTCTACTAGGATTTGAAGATATACTTAAATTTAATACCGAGGAGTTTAAGAATGTTGTAGAAATAAAAAAAGCTAAAAAGAAAAATCTTTTTAGCTTTTTTATAGAAAAAGGAATAACCATTATCTCTTTGAGAACTGACCGCTTCTTCTTGCTTTTCTTCTTCCGTATTTCTTTCTTTCAACAGATCTTGAATCTCTTGTAAGAAGTCCATAAGGCTTAAGAATTGTTCTAAATTGCTCATCAAAAGCAACTAAAGCTCTAGAAATACCATGTCTTACAGCATCAGCTTGAGCAGAATAACCACCACCAAGAGTTTTGATAGTTAAGTTAACAGATTCTAATTGCTTAGAAACTTCTAGTGGTTGTTTAACTCTTTTTTTAATAGCTTCGTGACCACCAAGCCATGCATCTAAAGATACACCGTTTACAGTAATTTCACCTTTACCAGCTTCTAACCATACTTTAGCGATTGCTGATTTTCTTCTACCAGTTGCGTATACTTTTGCCATGCTTATTGTCCTTTAACTTGTGCAGTATGAGGATGCTCAGAACCTGCATATACTTTTAATTTTTTAAGAATTTTTCTACCAAGATCAGTTTTAGGTAACATACCTCTTGCTGCTAATCTGTATAGTCTTTCTGGGTTATTTTCTAACATCTCAGACATCTTGTGAGTCTTAGTAGAACCAAAGTATCCAGAGTGAGTATAGTAGTTCTTAGTTGCTAGTTTATTACCAGTAAATACTGCTTTTGAAGCATTGATAATTACAACATAATCACCACAATCAACTGTAGGAGTAAAATCAACTTTGTTTTTACCTCTTAGGATTGTTGCAACTTCAGTCATAATTCTACCAAATACTTTACCTTCTGCATCAACTACTATCCAATCTCTTTGAATATCAGCTTTGTTTGCCATTTGTGTAAATTTCATAATTATTACCTTCATTTTTTATAAGTTCGGCATTGTAGTGGGTTAATACTTAGAGGAAGCTGAATTTAAGCCATATATAAGTTAGTCTAGATAAAAATCTCTTTAGCGATTAGATTTATAGAAACATTTCCCCTAAACTCATTTAAAGATATTGTTGCTGTGAAGCTTATTGTATTTAAATTGCATAAAAGATCATTGTTATTAAATAATAATAGCTCAATGTGATTTTGTAAAATAAGTTTTTGATGAAGTTGTTCTTTGCCTAGATAGTGATGCTTGATAATTGGAACACTATTAAATTTGAATATTGGTAGTTCATTTTCTAAACCAAATGGTCTATATTGTTCTAATATATTATATAAATCTATATTTACATTGTGTGTCTGTAATAAGCAAAAATGGTTATTTCTAATTACAATATCTTTATTTGTAAAAGTTTCTATAGATTGATTAATAGCATTTTTAAACTTTTGAAGACTGTCTGATTTTACAACAACTCCAGCAGCACCTTTATGTCCACCAAATCCTAGTGTTGTATCTGATACTGTTTGAAGTAATTCATACAAGCTAATATCATTTATTGATCTACTGCTACCTTTTGCCGTGTCCCCATTTATAGAAAAAACAAATGCAGGTTTTTTGAACTTTTCACATAGTTTTGCTGCTGCAATACCTATGATACCTTCATTCCAATTTTCACTTACTACAACAATTACATTGTCATTTGGATCAACTTGTAAAAGTGCTTCTTTATAAATTGTACTTTGTTCATCTTTTCGTAAAGTGTTTAAAAATTTAAGATGTTCTAATATCTTATTAACTTCTATAGAATCATTTGAAAGTAAAAAATTTACAGCAATTGATGCATCTTCCATTCTCCCTGAACTATTTAATAATGGTGCAATTGAAAATCCTATATCTTCTTCATTTAAAGTTGCTTTTTTAAGATGATTATTTAATGCTAATATTGCAGTTCTATTGCTTAGAAGTAGTTGCTTAAGACCTTTTTTTACCATAGCCGCATTTATTGATCTCATTGGCATCACGTCAGCTACAATTGCTATAGCCAAAATATCAAAGAAATCTAATAAATTTATATTTATATTTAAAGCATTTTTGATACTAGCACAGAAATACCACGCTACTTGTGCTCCACATATATCTTTATATGGAAAATTACAATCAGATTGCTTAGGATTTACAATAGCAAAACAATCTGGAATTTCTTCACCAACAGTATGGTGATCTGTAATAATAAGATCAAGACCTTTATCTTTACAAAGCCTAGCAGCTTCTATAGCACTAATACCATTATCTACAGTAATTACTAAGCCTGTATTAATTTGCTCTACAATTTTTGGTGATAAACCATATCCGTGCTTAAATCTATTTGGTACAATCCAGCTAACATCAATATTTACTTTTTTGAAGAATTCTACCATTATGGTAGTTGATACAATACCATCAACATCATAATCACCAACAATAGTAATTTGTTCTTTGGTATTTATAGCATCCACTACTCTTTGGGTAGCTTTTTGTATATCTTTAAATAAAGATGGTGATGGTAATTCTTTTAGTGTAGTACAGCAGTCATCTTTAACTCTTGAGGCTAAAAATGATGCTATTTCATCTTTGGAAGCAGTATGATTTTGGAAATCTTCCTTAGAGTCCAACTGCATCTCTAATGATTTTAATTTTCTCTTGAGCTACTTTCCGTGCTTTAGAGGCTCCATGTGCCATTATATCTTTTACTTCATCTGGATTATTAAGATAGTATTCTCTTTTTGCTGCATATGGTGCAAAATGATCATTAATTTTATCTAGTAAAGTAAGTTTAAAGTGTCCATATCCTTCACCAGGTGTAGCATATCTTTGTTGTAATTCAAGAAGTTCATCATTGTTCATAAATAGCTCACATAGCTTATAAACATTACAATTTTCATGCTCTTTTACATCTTCAAGTTCTCTTGAATCTGTTACAATCTTCATTACTTGTTTTTTGATACCTTTTTTTGTCCCAAACATATCAATAGTATTGCCATATGATTTTGACATTTTAGCACCATCTGTACCTGGAACACTTTGTACATTTTTATCTACTTTCAGCTCAGGCATAGTTAGAATATCACCATATGTATTGTTAAATGTATTTGCAATATCTCTTGTCATCTCTACATGTTGAATTTGATCTTTCCCTACAGGAACAATATTTGAATCATATAGTAGTATATCTGCAGCCATTAGAACTGGATATGAAAATAATCCATGATTTGTAGCAATACCTCGTGCAGCTTTATCTTTATAGCTATGACCACGTTCAAGTAATCCCATAGGTGTATGGTTTGATAAAATCCAATACAGCTCTAAAACTTCTGGTACATCACTTTGTATCCAAAACGTTGATTTTTTAGGATCCATACCAAGTGCTAAGAAATTTACAGCTGCTTCAAAAGTATTTTTTTGTAAAAATTCCTTGTCTTTTACAGATGTTAGTGCGTGGTATGATGCAATAAATGCATAAAGTTCACCATCATTTTGCGATTCGATCATTTTTTTGATCATACCAAAATAGTTTCCTATATGGATTGTTCCAGATGGCTGAATACCACTTAAGATTCTTGTGCTCATCTATACCTCAAACATTCGTTCTAAAGCAATTTTAGCATATTTAGATACTTTTGCATCAACTTTAATCTCATTTATAATATTACCACTTTCAATAGCTTTTAAAGTATCATATACATCTTGAACTGTTGTTTCATTCATAGTAGGACATTCTGGTTTTGTAGAACTTAATACATATGTATTTTTTGGTCTTAATCTATTTACCATATTGTACTCAGTACCTACGGCTACTTTTTGATCATCAGGTAGTTCTGTAATGTATTTAATTAGTTGTGAAGTAGATCCAGAGAAATCTGCTTTAGCTACAATTGCAGGATCACATTCGGGGTGTACTGCTATTAGAATATCTGGATATTTTTCTCTATAGAATTCTATATCTTCTACTGTGAAAAGTTGGTGAACAGAACAAAATCCATTGTAACAGATAATATCAGCTTCTTTTACCTCTTCTATGTTATTAATTCCAATTACAGCTGATTTTAATCCTATATCATTTGCAAAGTTTTGACCTAGACATCTATCTGGAACAAAGAATATTTTTTTACCACTCTCTAAACCTTTTTTGATGATTGCAAATGCATTTGAACTAGTACATACATATCCACCCATTTCTCCTACAGCTGCTTTTACAGCTGCACTAGAATTAATATAGGTAATTGGTAAAATATCATCATTTGATATTCCAGCTTCGTTTAGGATTTTTAAATTTGTATCAAAATATTCTACATCAATCATTTTAGCCATAGCACAACAAGCAATTCTTGGCATAACTACAGTTTTTTCTGGGCTTAGCACTTTTACACTTTCTCCCATAAATCCTACACCACAAAAGAGGATATATTTACTACTAGCAGCCATAGCTCTTTTTGCTAATTCAAGACTATCACCATTTATATCAGCAAGTTCAAAAACTTCATCTTTTTGGTAGAAGTGGGCAACTATAGTTACATCTAACTTCTCTTTTAATTTTAATATTTCTTCTTTTAAATTCATCATAAAGAGATATTATCAAATTTTATATTATGAGATGCTTTCTTATCTATAATTTTTTAAAGCTTGTTGTGTTTCTCTTTGCATTGTTTTTTGTTTCATATCGTTTCGTTTATCATGTAGTTTTTTACCTTGTGCTAATGCAATTTGAGCTTTTACAAGGTTTCTGGAATTAAAATATACTTTTGTGACAACTATAGTAAGACCATCTTTTGCAACTTTATCTTCAAGTTTACTGATCTCTTTTCTGTGAAGCAGTAGCTTACGATCTCTTTTTTCATTTGGTCTATACATAGAATGTGCTGTGCTTAGATGTGTAATATGCATATTTAATAAAAATACTTCATCTTTTATTACCCTTACAAAGCTTTCTTTTAAATTTACTCTACCTTCTCTAATAGCTTTGATTTCACTACCTTCAAGAACAATTCCAGCCTCAAACTTTTCTAATATAAAATATTCATGACCCGCTTTTTTATTTAAAAACTGTGTTGGTCTATTTTGTACTTTTTTCTTTGCCAATTACTTTACTCCATTTACTTTAAAGAAGCTACTACCACTTCCACTGAAGTAATGATTAATGCTTAATTTTAAATTTTGAATTTCTAAATCTGAAGATACTCTGATTGCCGGTAAATATAAATCATTTGCCTCTTCAATTGAAAGAAGTTTTAATATATCTATACTTTGCATATTTAATAGTTTATCTGCTTCTGTTTTAGTAATTTCTTGATAATAGTGTTTTCTAAATTCCTTAAAAATTGCACCTGTGTCACATTTGATTTGTGGTGTAACTACTTCAATATCTAATATTGGTTCATCAAACTTATTTACAATTTCACCAATGCCTGTTACATTTGCACTATTGTATTCATATATAAAAAATGGTACATCTGCGCCAATTGTAGCACCAATTTGACTTAATTGATCTTTTGATAGCTTTAGATTACAAGCTTGATTTATCATTATCATAAATGTAGCACAGTTACTAGATCCACCACCAAGACCTGCAAATTCTGGTATAGTTTTTTCGACTAGCACTTTATGGTTTTTAAAATAATCTTCTACACATGGATAGTTTTGTTTTAAAATTTCATATGCTTTATAGATAGTGTTTTTTTTAGTATCGCAACCAAAATTACCTTCTAATATAAATTCATCACTAGTATATGGTTCAAAAGTTATAGTATCATATAAATTTAGTACCCTTACAAATCTTGATGCAAGTTCATGATAAGAGTCTCGCTTGCCAGCTATTTTTAAAAATATATTTACTTTTGCATATGATTTGCTAGTCATTAAGTTGTACCTTATTTAGTAGATATTTTATCTCTTGATCTTTAATCTGGATTATTGCAAAAAAAGTATCAAATATAATTAAATATTCACCATCATCTTTAGTCTCAAAAAAGTCAATATTTAATTTTTTACCAAGTTCAAACCATTCTTTTGTACCTGTATAATTATTTGTAGGTAAGTTTAAATACTCCAATGGATTTAAAGGTTTTTCATTATCAAATATAAACTCCCCTTCGTGTAATCGAATCAGACTACTTAATGTCCCAACGGCTTCAAGTTTATTAAGCAGTATTTGAGCGATACTTCTTATATAGCTACCTTCACTCACAGTAATGTCAAATGTAATAAATGGATGACAATAGCTTATAAATTTTACATCATAAATATCTGATGTAATCTCTTTTAGTTTAAAGTCTATATCTTCTCTTGCTAGTGCATATGCTCGTTTCCCATCAATTTTTTTTGCAGAATATTTAGGTGGTAGATAAGTTTGTTTTCCCACTAGAGTATTTAATTCTGATTTAATTGTTTGGGTTGAGAGTTTTTTGTATTTATAATCTATATGAAATATATTTTCAATATCTAAAGAACTGCTTTGAGCTCCTAACCATATTGTAGTTCTATATGATTTAGGTGTTTTTTTCAAGAATTGAAATAATTTTGTATATTGACCAAATGCTACAATTAGACATCCTGATGCAAATGGATCAAGTGTACCAGAAAAGCCTGCTTTTTTTGTTTTATATTTTCGTTTAATCTTACGCAAATAAAAATTGGAACTTATAAATATAGGTTTATTAACTACAAAAAGTTTATTCATCTGTCCTAGCTTTATTATACTTTTTCTACAAAGTTTGATAGAATATCTTTGTTAGAACCACCAAAGTTAATTTTTAATTTGAACTCTTTTCCTGCTTTGCTTACAGATTCAATACGACCCATTCCAAATATTTTATGTTTAACAACATCACCTTTTTTAAATTGTGACCTTTTTTCAATTGTTAAGCATCCTTCGATTAGACCAGACTCAGTAAGAAATCTACTTTTTGAAAGCATAGTTCTTCTACCTTTGTAAAATCTACTATGGACAAAACTAAGAGTTAATTCATCCATTGCTCGTGTTAGTGCAACATAACCTAGTCTTCTTTCCTCTTCTATATCATTTCCATCACCTACTAATGGGAAAAATCCTTCCTCAAGACCTATTATAAATAGATGCTTATATTCTAAGCCTTTACTTGCGTGGATACTCATAAGTGATATTGCTGAATTTGCTTGTTCATCTTGCTCACTTGAAAGAGATACTTCATTTAAAAAATCATCTAAGTTTAGAGTCATGTCTTTTAAGAAAAAGTCTCGAAGATAACCATAAAATTCATCTATATTAGCAATTCTATCATCTCCATCAATAGTATTAATAAATGATGCTTTAAAATCAAATGCATCTTCAAACTGATCAATAAATCTCATTTTTTGTGTTTGAAGTACCTCTTGTAGGTCCTCAATAGTTGCGCAGAAAAATTTTAAGGTTCTACTATTCTTTTTACCAATAATTGCAGCTAATTCTTCTGGTGTTGATTCTTTCATAATAGAGAACATTGATCGTCCATCTTGTAGTGATTGTGCTTCAAGTTTATCTATTGTTGTTTTTCCAATACCTCTTTTAGGCTTATTGATTATACGCTTTAATGAAAAATTATCATTTTTATTTGTAATTGTTCTAAAGTAAGCAATAAGGTCTTTAATCTCTGCTCTTTCATAGAATTTCATACCACCGATAAGTTTATAGTTTAGACCTGCTTTCACAAGCCCTTCCTCAAGAGATCTACTTAGAGCATTTACTCTAAATAAGATAGCTATATCTGCTCCATTAACACCATTCTCAATCAAATTTTTTATATCTTCAATAATCTTTTTAGTTTCAATATTTTCATCATGAGATTCGTAAAGTTTTAAATTATTTCCTTTTGATCTTGTCCCTATTAATTTTTTACCTAGTCTATCTCTATTGTGTTCAATTAAAAGATTTGCATGTTTTAATATTGTATGGGTTGATCTATAGTTTTCTTCAAGTTTTACTACGAATGCATTATCAAAGTGTTTATCAAAATTTAGAATATTTTTGATTGTTGCACCTCTCCATCCATAAATTGATTGATCATCATCACCAACTACACATAGATTATTATGGTTTGAACAAAGTTTCTGTAATAGTTTAAATTGTAGTTCATTTGTATCTTGGTACTCATCAACCATAATATATTTGTATTTTTCACTTGTTTCATATGCCAATTCTTTATCTTTTTCTAGAAGTTTATATGTTAAAAGGAGTAAATCATCAAAGTCTACTAAGTTATTTTCTTCAAGGTAGTTCTCATATGTCTCGTAGATATTTGCAATTTGTCTATACATCTCTTGTTGAGCTGTAACTTTAGCATCCATAGGAGAAATAAGTGAGTTTTTGAATTTTGATATTTCAGAAGCTACCATTGATGTTGTTAGGCTTTTATCTATTGTTTTTAATATCCTTTTTTTATCATCTGTATCGATAATAACAAAGTTATTTTTTCTACCCAATTTACTTATATGAAATTTTAGAAATAGTAAACCAAATTTATGAAAAGTACATAATAGGGGAGGGTAATTCATATTCTCAATAAGTTTAAATGCTCTATCTCTCATTTCCGTAGCAGCTTTATTTGTAAATGTTAGAGTTAATATTGAAGCTGGATCTATACCAATTGAGATTAGATATGCTAATCTTGTAGTAATGGTTTTTGTTTTTCCTGAACCTGCACCTGCTAGTATCAGTAGTGGTCCATCTATATGCTTAGCTGCATCTTGTTGAGCATCATTTAGTGTGCTTAAAATTGTATCTGACATAACTTTTGTTCCTAACTATTTACCGTAATAGTTATATTATATCATATAAATTATTTTATCTTCTTTGTTGTTGTCTTCATATACTGTATCAAAGCCTAGAGTAGTAGGATCAAATACTGTGTTGCTAGGGTTATTAGTAGACATAAATATCATCAACATATCAATTTTATCTTTTAATACTTCTAGTAATTTATAGCCACCTTCAATCATAATAAAGTTATCATTTTCAATATATTTTAATGAATTATCGATTTTTACATCTCTATTTTCTATATTAAAAAGTGGTATTGATTTATCTATTTTTGTATCATTTGAATATATTAGTATATTTGGATTTTTAATAGAGCCTTTTATAAATCTAGTATCCAAAGTAGGTCGATCAATTCTAACTGTATTGCCACCAATTACAAGAGTATCAATTAATGTTCGTAAATGATGAACATGCGTTAAGGATTGTTTTGTAGTGATATATCCACCTGTTACAGAACCATCTTCTCTCATAGCTAATTTAAAGAAAATAAATTTATCTTTATTCCATTTTTTAAATGGTAATAAAAGTTCATCACACTCTTTTGATTGAATTGATTCTACTAGAATATTCGCATTTTTAAGTGTTGCTATACCACCTGCTGCTTGTTTATTAGGATCTATCTTTCCTACTATCACCTTATTAAATTTTAGCTCTTTTAGTAAAGATGCACATGATGGAGTTTTGCCTATATGGTTACATGGTTCAAGTGTTACATAAATTTCACAATTTGTAAATATATTATTATGATTAGCAATTAGAAAGTTATGAATATCCAAAGAAGATGTTAGCTTTTTAAGTTCTGAAGATGGATTGAGTACTAAAAATGCAGACTTTATAGCATTAACTTCAGCATGAGGTCCACCAGCTTTAATATGTGCTTCACAAGATAGAACTTTCCCATCTTGAACTATTGTTGCCCCAACAGCTGGATTTGGATATGTGAGTAGTTGGTATTGCCAAGCTTTATCAACAGCAAGTTGCATAAAGTGATTGGCATTAAGCATAAAGTTTTACCAGTTTATATATGTAGAAGCAGCTAAAATTTCATCATATTGTATTGTCTTATTACCATTTGGTGTCTCAAGTACTATATGATCATCTGTAGCTTCTAGAAGTTTTCCTTCAAGTTTATCTGTTGCAAAATCTTTAACTCTGATATTAGCTCCAATAGAACCTTTATAATGTTGAATCTTTTTTAATTTTCGTTCAATTCCTGGTGAGCTAACTTCTAAACGATATTTTCCATGCATTGGCTCATCAATATCTAAAATAGGAGATACCATTCTTGATACTTCTGTACATTTCTCAAGAGTGATACCCTCAGGTGATGATATATAAATTCTGTATATATTATCATCATGTTCTTTTAATGTAGCGATATCATATAGATTTACTCCACACCCCTCAACAACAATTTTGATTGATTCTTCTAGTGATTCCATTAGTATTTACCTATGTTCTATTTTTTGATCTGCTCAAAAAGATCTTCTAATCTTTTTGATTGTTCTATATTATTGTCACAAACAAATTTAAAATCTGGACATTTGTACCAGCCAGTACTTGCAAGACAATATGATTTTAATCTACCATTTGCTTTTCTTAAAAGTTTTTGAGCTTCTCTTAACTCAACTTCATCTAAATCTGAACCATCAAAGTATACAATCGCATTATACTTTCCATTTTTACAGTTTACATCTGTAATAGGTAGTGAACTTATTCTATTATCATTAAGTGTACTTAATGCTTCTGGAATTAGCTCTACTAGTAAAGATTCAGTTCTTTGTAGGTTTATTGACTTATCTTGCATATGCTATATGATCTTTAAACTGTTTGAGCTTCAGTGTGAATGATAAATGTTTCAATATAGTCATTAACTTGAATGTCATTAAACTTCTCAAATATAATACCACACTCATAACCATTTGCAACTTCTTTAACATCATCTTTAAATCTTTTAAGAGATGCAATTTTACCAGTATATACAACAACACCATCTCTAATAACTCTTGCCATACCACCTCTGATAACTTTACCGTCAGTAACTTTAGTACCAGCAACAGTTCCAACTTTTGGTACAACAAATGTTTCAAGTACATTTGCTTGACCAGTATTTTCTTCTGTTTCAATTGCACTCATCATACCTGATAGAGCATCTTTGATATCGTCAATTAAGTTATAGATGATTGAGTATGTTTTAATCTCAATACCATCAGCTTTTGCCTTATCTTTAACAGATCCTGTAGGTCTTACATTAAACCCTAAGATTATAGTATTGTCACCTGCATTTGCTAGTGCTAAATCTGCTTCAGTGATTCCACCAACAGCAGCACTTAAGATTTTAACTTTAACTTCATCATTTTTAATCTCTTCTAATGATGATTTAATTGCTTCTAATGATCCTCCAGCATCAGCTTTGATAATTACCGGAAGAGCTTTGATTTTACCTTCAGCAATTAGATCAGCCATCTCATCAAGTGATACTTTAGTAGATTTACTTAACTCTTTAGCTCTTGCATGCGCAGCTCTTGTTGTAGCAATCTCTTTAGCTTCATTAATTTTGTTTTGAGCCACAAGTGATACTCCAGTTGTAGGTACTTCACCAAGTCCAACTACTTGACCAGTATGTGATAAACCTAATTCTTTAACAGGCTTACCTTGATCGTTCATAATAGCTTTTACTTTACCAAATGTTGTATCTGCAACAATTGGATCACCAACTTTAAGTGTACCATTTTGTACAATAATTGTAGCAACTGGTCCTCGTCCTTTTTGTGTAGAACCTTCAAGTACTGTAGCTTTACAAAGTGCAGTTGGATCTGCTTGTAATTCAAGTACTTCTGACTGAATTAAGATAGTTTCTAAAAGATCTTCAATTCCATCTCCAGTATGCGCAGACACTGGAATAAACTCAATATCTCCACCCCAATCAGCTGGTAACATATCATGTTCTGCCATACCAGATTTAACCATATCTAGGTTAGCTGATTCTTTATCCATTTTATTAACAGCAACAATAATTGGAGCACCACTTTGCTTAGCTGCTTTAATTGATTCAATAGTTTGAGGTTTAACACCATCATCAGCAGCTACAACGATAATAATAATATCTGTAATATCAGCACCTCTAACTCTCATAGCTTTAAATGCTTCATGTCCTGGAGTATCTACAAATGTAATATCTTGATTATTTTTGTTTATAGTATATGCAGAGATATGTTGAGTAATTCCACCTGCTTCACCTGCTGCTACTCTTGAAGATCTGATTTTATCTAGTAAAGATGTTTTACCATGATCAACGTGACCCATAATTGTTACAACTGGAGGTCTATTTACAAAGTTTGTAGTATCAATCTCTTCTTCTTCATAAGCCTCTTCATAGTTTACTTCTTCAAGCTCATCTTTGATAGTGATCTCTATACCATACTCTTCACCAAGAATTTCAATCTCATCATCACCTAAGAAGTCATTTTTGGTTACCATCATACCAAGCATAAATAATTTACCAATAACATCACCATCAGTTTTCCCAATCATTTGTGCAAATTCATAGATTCTACACTCTTTAGGGATAGTTATTTCTGTAATTTCAACTGATTCAGCTTGCTTAGTATATTTTTTCTTCTTTTTACCTCTTTTAAGTCCTCTTGGTCTATTTCCAAAAGCACTTGGTCGTGTAGTTCTAATTTGATCATTTGGTTTTTTCTTTGGTTGTTCTTGTAAGAATTTAGAAGTCTCTAATAGGTTCATATCATCTAATATTACTTCTTCACCAAGAATTGAATCATTCGATTGTGCAAAATCTGCATCTGATGCTACATTAATCTTTTTACCATGTTCTTGTGCTTTTGCAGCTATTTTTCTTCTTTCTTTTTTTGGCTTAGAAGATATATTATCTAAAGATGGACCATTTCCTAGAAGTTCACTTAGAGACTTTCTTTCAGTTTTAGTAGCTGCTGGTTGATTACTAGAAGCATCACCAAAAGTTTTCTTTCTTGAAGTTGTGCCTACCTCTGCTGCTGGTTTCTTTTTCTTAACGATCTTAAGACCACCTGTTCTTCTTGGCATAGCAACTAAAGGTTTTTTGATTTCTGGTTTAGGTTCTTCTTTAACTTCTGTAGTCTCTTTTGCTTCAGTCTTTGGCTCTTCAACTTTTGACTCTTCTGGTTTAGGTTCTTCTTTAACTTCTTTAGTCTCTTTTGCTTCAGTCTTTGGCTCTTCAACTTTTGGCTCTTCAGCTTTTGCTTTTTTAATAATTTTAGGTGCTTTTTTAGCTTTTGGCTTTTCAAGTCTTGGACTCTTACCAGTTACCATATAGTTTACAAGTTCTTCTGCATCCTCAAAACTTACTGTACTATTTGCAGATTTTAATTCTATACCTAAATCTGCTGCCTTTTTAATTATATCTTGGCTACTAGCACCTGCTTCTTCGGCTACTTCTGATACTTTTACTTTATCTGACATCTACTAAAATCTCCTTAAGATCTATTTCGTATTTTTTATTATTTTTACATTGTCTACACAACGCTTTATGAATTTTTTTTACATCCATACTACAATTAGTACAGATATAAAAACTTCTACCATTTCCATCAAATAGTGATAAATTTTTGTCTTTACACTGTAATCTGATTAAAATATTTTGCTCAAATCTTTCTCTGCAAGATATGCACATTCGAATAGGATTCATCTAATTATCGCTATTTTATCTCAATATGGCTTAAGCCTTAGTGAGTAGGCCATCATTATCTAAATCAAATATTAAAATATTAAAATGAGATAGTTGTTTTCGTAAAGCTTGACATATTTTTTTTGCGTCACTTCTATGAACTAAATTAAACATTGTTGAACCGCTGCCAGATAAAGTTGACATAAGTGCTCCAGAATTTAAGGCTACTTTCTGTACTTCAAATAGTTCAGGCATCATTTTCATCCTATGTTGTTGATGGACGGCATCTTGTGAAGCAACCCTTAACATATCCCAGTTTTCACTAAAGAATGCTGCTGTTAGCAAAGATGAATGTGAAATATTAAAGATAGTCTCCTCTTTAGAGTATTTTGTAGGTAAGGTTTTTCGTGATTGTGCAGTTGACATTGGTCTATTTGGAATTACTACAATTGCTTGTATATCTGAAGGCATGTCTTTTTTTATAAATTTAACTTCATTATCTTGTATTGTAGATGCTACAAACCCTCCCATTACAGCTGGTGCTATATTGTCTGGATGTGCTTCATGACTCAATGCTAGATTTAGTAATTTTTCTTTACTTAATTCTACACCAGCAACAGCATAAGCAGATGCAATGGCACTAGTAATTACGGCACTACTACTACCTAAACCTCTTGATAGAGGTATTTCATTGAAAAATTCAAATCTAAAATGAGATTTTTTTTGATTTAGATTATAAAAAAAGTCATTAAAGATAGTAACAAACATATTATTATCTTTAAGTTTATTGTTTCTAGATCCTTCCCCCTTGAGAGATACACTATGAAAATTTGATGGTTTGATAGTTACACTATTTCTCATCTTGATTGCAAGACCTAGAGTATCAAATCCTGGTCCTAAATTGGCACTAGTTGCCGGTACTGTTATTGTCACAATTTACCTTTGTTTATATTTAGTTTACTGCTGGTAGGTTATAGTTTGGCTCATTTGAGCTAAGAAGTTTACACATATCCAGCATATTTGGTAGTTTAAATGGATCTATTTGAGTATCATCATTTAAAAAATCTATGTCTATTTTACCATCTTGTCTATTAAAAAAATATTTTTTCCCAAGTGCCTTAATAGGGCTATTGTTGTTTAAATCAAAACCACTCATGGCAAATAGTGGAATATTTTGTGTAATACAAATTGTCCTTAGGAATATAAATGCAACTTTAATAGCCATAAAGCTTCCTGGCCCATTGACATATGTAATAGTATTAATTTTGTATTGATTAATAATATCTTGAAAAATTATTGGTAAAACATCACTAGTCTTACCATCAATACTTAAAGTATCAATTAATTGTTGATCTTTGTAGATACCTATTAATATAGGACTAGCAATAGATATTACTAATATATCTATCTTAAGCTTTAGCATATGCTACTTCAAGAGTTTGAGCATGATCAATTGCTTCTTCAAGGTCTATAATCTCAAAGTTTGCTTCATCTTCTAAAAGTTTTTTTGTTAAAAGATGATTTAAATGGTGGCTTCCAGCGTGAGCATTGTATTCACCAATCATTGCATATCCAAGTAATGACATATCGCCAATTGCATCAAGTATTTTGTGTCTTACAAATTCATCATCATATCTTAAACCATGAGGATTAATAACTTTCTCTTCATCAAGTACGATAGCATTATCTAAAGTTCCACCTTGAGCTAAACCGATACTTCTTAAGTATTGTACTTCATGTAAAAATCCAAAAGTTCTAGCACGACTTATCTGCTCTTTGTATTGTTCAACTGAGTAATCAAATTTAAATTGTTGTTCCCCAATACTTGGATGTTCAAAGTTTATTGAAAAATCATAAACAATATGATTTGATGGTTTTAGTGATACTCTTTTCCCATCTTCTGTAGTAATTTCAATCTCTTTTTTTACTCTAATAGCTTTTTTAATTCCATCTTGTTCTTTAATACCAGCTTCATCAATAAGCATACAATATCCACTACTACTACCATCTAGTATAGGTATCTCATCATTATCTAAAATAACCCTTAGGTTATCAATACCATATGCATAAATGGCAGAAAGTAAATGTTCAATGGTTGAGATTACAACATCATCTTTTCCTATGACTGTAGCCATTTTTGTATCCACTACATAGTTTGGAGTCAATGGTATTGTAACTCCCTTGTCACTTCTATAAAATACGATTCCAGTATTAGTTTCCAGTGGTTCTAGTCTCATTTTTACTGGTACACCTTTGTGTAAACCAATCCCAACAATATCTACACTTTTTGCTATTGTTCTTTGTTTCATAAATTTTGTACCTTATTTTGAATCAATTGTTTTACGAGCTTCATCTAAAACTTTTGTAATTCTTGTTTTGATCCAGTTTCTATCCATCCACTCTTTTGGGTTTACTTCAATACCCTGTACTAATACACCAAAATGTAAATGATCTCCTAGTACTGCACCAGTTGCACCTGTATGGGCAATTTTTTGATTTTGTGATACTTGGTCGCCAGTATTTACGTCACTAGAACTTATATGTGCGTATAATGTAGAAAGTCCCATTCCATGATCTACAATAATTGTATTTCCATAGATACCTAAGTATTCATTGAAAATTACTGTACCAGGATTTGATATTTTAACTGGGGCTTTTTTAACACTAGCCCAATCCATACCAAGATGCCAAGCATCATCTATTTGTTCATTGTTATGTGTATAATATCTATGCTCAGCAAATCCAGCAGCTGTTCTTGAGCCTTTTAATCTTTTGAATATATTAATTTTAAAGTTTTCAATTAAATCTCTATTCATATATTTATCTGTAATTTGTTTAATCATATTAATATTTAGATCTCTAATTAGTCTATTTTGTTTAATGAACCTTTGCGATAAATTAGATGGTATTTCAGTACCACTTAATGTAAGTACATTAGTACTTACATTATTGATAAATTTATCAGATATAACAATAGTGTCTTTTTTTACTTTTAAATCACGTATATACAATGGTATTTTTGTTTTTGTAATATTCCCAGCTTTATCTGTTGCAACTAAACTAACTCTTTTAAAATCATCTATATTAATTGGCCATGCAATTAATGATACAAAGTAGCTATCTTTATAAAATGGAATTAAATCAAATTTGATTTTATCATTTAGTGTGATATATGCATCTTGTAAGTTTTCATCTTTTACTTGCACTACAGCTAATGCACTACCACCATGTCTAATCGCAAGTGAATTAGATATTACATTAGCTACTGGTCTTTTTTTGTCAATAGCAACTTGTACCTCTTTTGTGGCATGATTACCTTCTAGATAGTTCCATTTACTATTATCAAAAGCTTCAACTTTAATCGTACCGCTTGTCCCTTTAAAGAACATATCAAGTTTTGGTGGTTTAACTTCTAAGTCGAGTATTTTAGCAGGAGTGGTTAGAATTTTAGAATCAAGCTCTATATCTTTGGTTCCGTCATTAAATGATACTTTATAGTATTTAATTCCACTTTGATCTGATAATTGAATTTTTAGTTTAGTTTCTAAGTTCCAGAATAATTGATCATCTATATTAATTTCTGGTTTATCTTGTTCAAATTCTGGTGAAAATTTAATATATCCAGCACCACTTATAATAATTAGTAAGATTAGTATGGATAAGTATTTACCAGCACCACTATTTTGTTTTTTTCTAAATTCCATAATCACTCTCTTTTAGATAGTTTAATACCATTTTTTTAGCATCATGTATATCATCTGTATAACATGTACACCCAGCAGCCATTTTGTGGCCACCACCATTAAAATTAGAAGCTATTTTTGATACATCAATATTATTTTTACTTCTCATAGATACTCTTATAGTGCCATCTGAATATCTAAACATCATAGCAATATCAACTACAGCTATACGAAGTACCATATTTACTAGCTCTTCACAATCACTAACTAAAGCCCCTGTTTGTTGTAGCCATTCATTTTCAACTAAAATAGTAGCAACTTTCCCTTCATTATGAAGTTCCAAGCTATCTAGAACCTTTGGTATGATTCTATATTTAGCTAAGGAATCACGTCTTAGAAGCTTATTTGCTACAACACTAGGATCAACGCCTATTGATACAAGCTTATTAACCTTATCAAATGTGCCACTATCACACCTTGGTGTTGTGAAAGCTAAACTATCATCGTAGATTCCTACATATAAACATTGAGCAGTTTTTTTAGATATAGTTAAATTATTTTGTTCAAAGAACTCAAATAAAACTTCAGCACTACTAGCTTTTGTGTCATCAACTATATTGATTATACCAAAATTATCATTAGATTGGTGATGATCAATATTTATAGTTTTAATATTAGAATCAAACTGGATACCTACACGCTTTATATTAGCACAATCTACGCAAATGATAAGATCATAAAATTTTGGTATGTTAGAAGTAATTTTATGAAAATTATCTAAAAAATCTAAATTTCTAGGGATATGTTCGGAATTATTAAAAATAGAATGTTTAATTTTATTCTCTTTAAAATAATTACTCAGTGCCAATGCACAAGATATAGTATCTGCATCAGGATTCATATGTGTTACAATTAAGATATATCTTGATTGATTAATTAAATCTAGTGCTTTTGTATACATATATCTAATGAGTTTTACATGTACTTCTGTAAAACAGAAGGTATAGTGATACTTCCATCTTCATTCTGATGGTTTTCTATAATAGCTACAAGTGTTCTACCAACAGCTAATGAACTTCCATTTAATGTATGAGCCAAAAGATTTTTCTTTCCATCTTTATATCTAATTTTTGCTCGTCTTGCTTGGAAATCTCTTGTATTACTTATAGATGAAATTTCTCTAAATTTACCTTGACCAGGTAACCAAACTTCAAGATCTATTGTTGTAGCTGCAGAAAATCCAAGATCTCCAGTACAAAGTTGAACTTTTTGATGAGGTAATTCTAATGATGTTAGGATATCACTAGCGCAAGATACCATTTTTTCAAATACCTCTTGTGATTGTTCTTGTTTTGTAATAGCCACCATCTCAACTTTGTCAAATTGGTGCTGTCTAATGATACCTCTTGTATCTCGACCTGCAGATCCTGCTTCTTTTCTAAAACATGGAGTGTAAGATGTAAGTAGTAGTGGTAATTCTTTTTCATCTACTATCTCGTCATTGTATAGATTTGTTAGAGATACTTCAGCAGTAGGGATTAGATATAAATCTTCTCCTTCTATTTTAAATAGATCATCACCAAACTTTGGTAATTGACCAGTACCTTGAAGTGCATTTGAATTTGCCATAAATGGCACATACCACTCTTCAAACCCTCTACTTCTATTGAAGTCTAAGAAGTAGTTAATTAAAGCTCTTTCTAGTCTTGCTGCTACACCGTTTAATGCTGCAAATCTACTTTTAGCTAGCTTTACACCTCTTGTAAAATCTATAATTCCAGTAGATTCTCCAATATCCCAGTGTTCTTTTGGAGTAAAATTAAATTCTCTTGGAGTACCTATTTTTTCTAAAACTATATTCTCATCTTCATCTTTTCCATTTGGTACAGATTCATCTGGTAAATTTGGGATACCAAGAGCTTCATTAGTCATTTGCTCTTCTAGTTCTCTTACTTCATCTTCTAAGGCTTGTTTAGATTGTTTAATATCACCTATTTGCTTTTGAAGTGGAGCAATATCTTTACCCTCTTTTTTATATATTCCAAATTGAGATGATAGTGCATTTTGTTCAGCTTGAAGTGCTTCCATACTTTGTCTTTTAGCTTTTGCTTGTTGACTTAAATCTTTTAGTGCTTCTAGTGCAGATGTATCTACACCTTTTCTTTGAAGTGATGAGGCAAAAGACTCAAAATCTTTTTGTAATGCTTTTATATCTATCATCGTATACCTTTTTGGTTTTATTGCTCTATTATCGCAATTTTAACTAAATAAATGTAAAATACTGTTTATAATAGAAAAAGGTAGTCAGGAAGGACTTTAATGATAAATATTAAAAAATTTGTAAAAAATGCAATAGCAGAAGATAATGGTAGAGGGGATTTATTTTTTGATATTGCTCCAAAGGGTAGATTTTCTGCTAAGGTAATAGCAAAAGATGATGGAATATTAGCTGGTGTAAAATATGCAAGGGTACTTGCACGAGCTGAAAAATTTGATTGTAAATTTTTAATCAAAGATGGAGAAGAGGTTAACAAAGGTGATGTGATAGCAGAGCTAGAAGGTAAAGCATCAATTCTTTTAAGTAGTGAAAGAACATTTTTAAATCTTCTTCAACATGCATCTGGAATAGCTACAAGTGCATCAAGATATGCTAAATTACTTGAAGGTAGTAATGTTGTACTACTTGATACAAGAAAAACTAGACCACAGCTTAGAGGATATGAGAAATATGCTTCAAGAGTAGGTGGGGCGATTAATCATAGACTAGGACTTGATGATTGTTTAATGTTAAAAGATACTCACCTAAAGACAATTCCTGATTTAAAAGAGTTTGTAAAAACAGCAAGAAAAAGAATTTCATGGGTTACAAAGATTGAGATAGAATGTGAAACATTTGATCAAGTTGTAGAAGCTATGGAAGCTGGTGGAGATATTATTATGTGTGATAATATGACACCAGAACAAATTAAAGATATCTCTTCATATAGAGATGAAAATTACCCTCATGTGATGTTAGAAGCTAGTGGAAATATTACAGAAGAGACAATTCAAAGCTATTTAGAAAGTGGTGTTGATGCTATTAGTAGTGGATCAATCATTCATCAAGCTACTTGGTTAGATTTTTCAATGAAATTTGATTAAAAAAGCTTTGCTTTTTTAATCAATTTGATGTACGTATCCAGTTTGTGGTTCTATTGCTATTTTTACGAAATTTGCATCTTTATCATATAGTGTAATATAGCAAGTTTGGCTTAGTTGATATTTTTCTATATCTTCAGGCTTGGTTCCAAGTCTTGAATAAGCTTGTCCATCATGTCCAAAACTTATAGATCCAATAGTAGAAGTTGAATTACAGCTAATATCAATATTTGTCACACCATATTCTTTAGTTAGCAATATATATTTTGATTCATCTGTCCCAGCATTACAATCCCAATGTGAATATAGCCATCTTGATGTGATAGGATCTTTTGCACATTCAGTTTTATTTGGACTCCCTTTATGATTTTCATCACTAAAAACTACAAAATATAAACCACCAATATTTGATGCACAATTTTGAAATTTCATAGTCCATCTCTCTTTGTACCACATCGGATCATCTGCTTTGTATTTATTATCTACAAGGGCTAAGTATCTTGTATGTTTAAGATATAGTATTACTCGTTGAGCTGCTAGATCTAGATTTGAGTGTTGAGGTTTAGGAATTAAAACAGATGCTACAATTGAGATAACAATTAATACAAATATTAATTCAAGCAGTGTAAATGATTTTTTCATAGATTACAAATCAATTTAAAAAAAGTATTATTTTAGATGAAATTTGAAGAAGAGAATAGTTTTTAGTTGGGGAGCATACTATGGTATGTGACCCAACTAAAAATCTATTTTTTGATGAAGAAGTTCGCTAAAAGAATACTTTTTTAGATTTCTTCTGCCATTTGTACGTCATATAAGATATCATCCATTGGATGTCTATACATAGGCATAGCAAGTCTTTTCTCATCAAGAATATGACCGATAAATCCAATAGATCTACCAACGATGAAGAATGCATTTAGAGTACCAGACTCAATAAATTCATTAATCTCTTCTTCAGAGTAACCTAATGCTCTCCACATATCTACCATTAGAATACCAATAGTACCATCAACATTAAGAATTAGGTTCTCTTTCTTAGATGTAGTTAGAGCTTCAACAGTTCTAGCGTAATCTAAAAGTGGAGTAGATGGGAAGTTCTCAGCTGCATAATTCATAAGACCAGTAACTCTTAAGTCTGGGTTCTTTAATGATTTAATTCTGTGACCAATACCTGGAATTGGAATACCTTCTTTTTTCATATGATTTAAGAACTCTTTTGGAGATAAACCATTGTCATCTGCATATTTGAAGTGCTCAGCTGCACCATCAATTGCTCCACCAAATCTTGGTCCAATAGTAAGAAGACCAGTTACTAGTGATTCAACAACTGATTTACCAGCTCTTGCAGTTACTTTTGCATTGTGTGCACCAGATACAGCAGGACCATGATCAGCAACAGTTTTCATTACAGTTTCGATGAAATCTGTAGCCCATTTTGGATATTGTTTTTTGAACCATAATAATGATACAACATCACCAATACCTTTACCAGTATCTGGAGTTGCAACAGATGAGATAGGGAATCCAGCATAAGTAGCTTCATCACCTCTATCATCAGAGATAGTACAAATAAATTCTTTTGATCTTCTAACTTTTGGACAAGTACTCATAGCTGGCTCTGGAATCTCTGCAAGATTAAGGTCTGTAAATACTTTGTTAATTAATCCTGGAAGTTCATTGAATGATCCTGGTACATGGATACCAGCTTCAGCCATTGCTTTGTTTTTGTATTCAGCAGTTTCAGAATCAGCATTTGCAGAAGCACCTGCGTGACCAAATTGAACACCTGAATCGTAGTATTTAGCAATAGTACCAATACACCATGCGATAACTGGTTTAGTAATAGCACCAGATTTAATAGCATCAATTACTTTGTACTCTTCAGTACCACCAACTTCACCAAGAAGAATCATAAACTTAACATCTGGATTTTTTTCCATTCTAAGTAAGTTATCGATAAATACAGATCCTACAAATCTATCTCCACCAATTGCAACACCTTCAGCAATACCATCAGCATTGATTGAAATTATGTTTGAAAGCTCATTGAATAATCCACCAGATCTTGTAACTAATCCACAAGAACCAGCTCTATGTAATTTAGAGTTAACGATATTTTCAATAGTACCACCAATATTTGCAACTTTAAATGCACCTGGAGTAATAGCACCAACAGTTGCAGGTCCAATAATAGTTACATTTTTTTCTCTTGCAGTTTGGTTCATTTTTCTTGCTAATCTCTCAGGGATACCTTCAGCAGTAATCATATGTGAAGAGAAACCACCAATTTCAAGTGCTTCCATAGTTACATCATAAGCAGTTCTAAAAGATGCAAAGTTTAATAGTACATCAGCTTGAGGACAAGCTGCTTTTGCATCAGCAGTACATTTGAATAATGGAATCATTACTTCATCTGGACCATAGAAGAATTTCTCAAATTTATTTCCAGAAGTTGGAGCTACGATAGCTGCAACTGATGGCTTATCTCTTTGAATTGTGTAATCATAGTCAAGCATTCTTTGAATTGCAGTTTTGTTGTTGTTCCAAAAAATTGCTTGAGTATCTCTAGTATATAATTGTGTCATCTATTTATCTCCTTCTATTGCCATTCTAACGATATCAGTAACGTGAGTTTCTGGTCCATATACTTCAATGTATAGTCCTAATCTATCAGCAGCTTCTTTAATGTCTTTTAAACCTTTTTCATAGTTTGGTCCACCACGTCTTACGTAGATTTTGATACCAATCTCTTTCATCTTATCTGCGTACTCTTCAAATGCTTGAATAATACCTGTGAATGTTTTTGCAACATCTGTAAAGTTTGCAATAGCACCACCAATAATCATGATTTTATCTTTACCAGATGGATCTTTTGCTCTTGTCATTAAGTCAAGTAAAGTTTCTGCATAGAATTTAGTCTCACCAGTAGTAGGACCTCCTGAATACTCACCGTAGTTAGCAAGATCATCAATACCAGCCATATCAGCAATAGTATCAGCGTATACAACTGATGCTCCACCACCTGCTACCATTGTCCACACTCTAGCATCTGGTTTAAGAAGTGTAAGTTTAAGTGAAGCACCTGTTTTAGCATCTGCTTCTTCTACAGCTAGTACTTCTGGAGATTTTGCTTCCATACCAAATGCAGTAGGGTACTCAACATCTCCCCATTGATCTACCATCATAAATCCAGCAGTATCATCAAGTTTAGCAACCATATCTAAAAGCTCAATTTTCTTACCTTGCATTACAAATGGGTTAATTTCTAAGTATGCAAAGTTTAATTCTCTGTATGCTTTGAAGAAACCAATACAAAACTCAGCGAAAGCTTCTTTATCTTTATCTGCAACATCTGCAGGAACATTAGCTTTGATTCCAGCAGCAATTTCTTCTTCAGTAGCTGTAATAGGGAAAGCTACTTCATTAACTTTTTCATCCCAGTTTTCTTCAATAGCGATACCACCCTCAGCAGACATATAAATAACATCATCATCACCTACACAAGTAGCTGATACATAGTATTCTTCTGATTGTTCGTGTGGAGTAAATGGCTCAACAATAAAGTGTGTTAATCTATCAACAGATGGTTCACCAGTTGGTGTTTCACCATCAAATGAAAAGTAAACTGATTGATCTGATGAAGATTTTTCATCAATCCAAGAAGATGCTTTAGCTAAAGTAACATCACCTGGCTTAGCATCTCTAAATAGTACTAAATCATTCATTCCTCTCTTACCAAATAACATATCTGGTTTTGCAACCAAGTTCTTGTCATTTAACCAAGATTGTGTTTTTGCTGCTTCGTTTAACTCTGCACCATTTTTAACCATAATTGTTTCATATGAATATGTAAATTCTGGAAAATATTTATCCCAATGCTTTGCCAAAATTGACTTTGCATCATATTCTCGTATCGCTTTTTGTGCCATACTAGCTCCTTGTATAAAATTAAAATTTATACATTTTAGCATTTAATATATAAAGATAAGCAAAAAAATAGACTATTTTTTATATTTACCTTGATCAAACATCATATCAACTGCATCTTGTAATGATGTAGCTTTTGTATAATCGTGCTTTGGTTCCTCTTTTATTGTTTGTTGATTTGATTCTTGTGCAGTTGTTGCTGTATTTTTTTTAGCATATTTACCTTGATTAAACATCATATCAGCTGCATCTTGAAGTGATGTAGCTTTTGAATAGTCAAGTTTATTTGAATCTTCTTTAGATTCTTGTGCTTTTGCAGCTTTTTTTTCAGATTCAGTTTGTTCATATTTACCCTGCTTAAAAGTTTGGTCTGCCCAGTCTTGTAAAGCTCCAGCGTTTAGTAGTGAAACTGTAGAAATTAATAGTAGTGATTTTTTGATCATGATGTACCTTTGTTTTAGTATAAATAATTGTACAGTAGTAGATATAAAAAAAGGCTAAGCCGAAGCCTAGCCCCCTTAATATATTGGTGTGTTTAGTACCATTAATATGCTAATATATTACAAGTTTTAATATAATCATCACATCCTAGTGCTGATCTATCCCTATAAAACCCAACCATAAATCCAAAAAAAAGTAGCTTTCGCTACCTTTACATCAGCACTCTTGGTAACCAAGCAAAACTTAAGTGAGAATAAATACATTTCTGTATGCATTCCACCTCAGGAGAGGATGGAACGAGGAAAAAAAAAGAGTGGGAGAACCCACTCTTGTACTATCATAGGTTCAGTGACCAAACTGAACTATATAGAATGCAAAGCAATATAAAAGTGTATAATAATAAAACTTAAGTGGGAATAAATGGGATATAAAAAAAGGCTAAGCCGAAGCCTAGCCTTTTGGATAATCTAAATGTTTAGATTAAAAAGAGTAAGATGCGATAACTCTGATCTTATCTTCATTTGCTGTACCAGCAGTATCAAATGCTCTATTGATGTAAAGTGCTTTTACTTCTACATTAGCAATCTTAGTTGTAGCAATTAAATCTGTTTCTTGAGTATTTTTAGAAGCAGTTGTATCATTTGAACAATCAATATATTGTGCAGCTAAAGTAACAGAACCTAATTTAATTCCAGAAACTTTAACTTTCCAAGCTTCAGAATCAGGTTGTGATACATAAACACCATCTGTGTAAACACCAGCTGTTGGTAATTTAGTTTTCTTTCCACCAGTAGCAGCATTTGCACCACCAGTAGCAGCATTTGCAAAGTTTTGATCATCGTTAGATACATCAGAGTAAGCAGCCATTACATTAAGACCAGCAACTTTAGTAGCTACTTTAACTGCAGATGCAGAAGCAGTGTTTCCAGTTGCAGGATCAATTTCAGAATAAATAGCAGTTACTTTTGCTCCAGCTACAGATGCAGTAGCATCTAACCATGAATATGTAGTACCAACTTCAGTTAAAGAAGCAACTTCAGTTAAAGAAGCATTTACAGCTACACCAGCAACATTAGTACTGATTTGTGCAAATTCTCCATTAATAGCAACAAACTCACCATCTTTGTTCACAGAAGAAGCATTAGTAGAGTCAGCAGCCTTACCATTTCCAGATTTAACATCAGCAAATACTAAAGTAGCACCAGGGATAAGACCTTTGTTTACTAATACTGCAGCGTTAAATGTATTTGCAGTTGCATTCCATGCTTCAGTAAATACGAATGGAGTATTTAAAGCTTGTCTACCAGCGATAATTGTAGTTTCACCAATAGTAGTAGAAAGATTAGCTACACCTGTAAAGTTTTGAGTCTCTAAAGTTTCAGCAGCAGTAGCACCCATTGATCTTGAAGATGATACAACACCATGCTCTAAACCTAAAGTAGTTGCAGTTGTGTTTCCTAAGTTAACTTTAACCATACCAATATCAGCAGAAGCTTTTAAATCAACTACTACTTGACCAGAAGAGTTTTTATCAAAGAAGCTATTGTTTCCAGCATCATTTGTTTCATACCATAGTTTCATTCCACCATCAACTTTTACGTTATCTACTACAGCAGCAGACATTCCAGTAGCAGCAATTGCAGCAGCTAAAGATAATTTAATCATTTTTGTCATTTTGTTTCCTTTGTTTTTATGTCT
>JGI11705J14877_10000267_pt1 | contig 33261 bp, 29 predicted proteins | sample Etolaghawater15m_FD_14877 | JGI IMG/M metagenome (IMG submission 14877) | reverse complement strand
CCGGGATACTACCAGAATCCCAAACTGATCCATGAATTGATGTCATCTCCGCCGGATCCTATTTTGAGCCAGATTCATATCAATTTTTCCATGACCCTCAATCTGCTGTTGTCCCACACGCCCTTCGAGGTGAAAGATCTGCTGGAAAGATCCCTTGCCGCTTTTCAGGAAAAAGGTCGCGGTGGGACGGATGAAAAGTGGCTAAAAGAGCAGTTGTCGCGTTTCAAAGAGACACTGCCCGAGGCAAAGTGCGATACTTCAGACCCCTATGAAGCAATTGAACATATCCAGAAAAGCGCCCGCGCGAAAAAAATTGTAAGCAAAAGCCCCAAAGCAACCGAATATGGCCGACGGGTGGTGGCAAGCCTCCCCTATCTAACCCCTGGAAGGCTGTTTCTTCACAAGAACGGAAACCGCTATGTGGTGTTCAAGGCCTACATGGATGAGGAGCGTTTGATCTGTGCCGCCCACAATATTCGAAAGAAAGACAAGGATACCAGGCGGCAGCTCACCCTGCGGCGGGTTGACCTGGCGCAGATTGAAGCCATTTATGACCTGTTGATCCAGCTTCCGGATGATTACTCACGGGATGGGCTGGATCAGCTCTTTGAAGCGGTATCCCAAAAAGACTTAAAGATTCTGAAAATTGAAAATCCCGAAACCAAACCGGTTAAAGGCCCCGAGGCTCAAGAAGAAAAGGAACAGGATAAAGCCCCTTGTGAAAACTGTGGTCATGTGGATCTTTGCCACGGCAAGACAGATCGCCATTTTAACCGTCTCCTTGCCCTGTTTCGAAATTCAAGGGACCGCATTGAAGCATCGGAGGGCGGATTGTGGTTGAGTTTCAAGCAGCATTTGCGGTTTTTGAAGGAAACCGGCTTTGTGGATATGGAGGACCGGTTAACCGACGATGGCCGATGGGCTTCTAATTTGAGGGTGGATCAACCGCTGCTGATAGCGGAGTCCATTCGTCAGGGCGCCTTTGACGGCATATCGCCCGAGGTATTTGCGGGGGGAATGGCGCCGTTTGTGTGGGACAGGTCTCAGGAAGTGGATTTGAAGGGCACGGTCGGTATGGATTTGAAACCGGTGGAAGGGTTGTTTCACAAGATGCTGGGTCATCTTCGGGAATTCGTCGCCCTCAAAGAGAGCCGCGGTTTCAAGACGCCTTCCATTTCGTTCTGGCCTTCCGCCGTCCTTTTCATGTGGGCCAAAGGGGTTACCTGGGAGGCGCTTTCAGAAACGGTTTCAGTGGGTGAAGGGGACCTGGCGTCACTGATCATGAGAACCGCTGACCATTTAAGACAGGTGGCGGCATTGCGCGAGACCCATCCGGATTTGGCGCATACCGCCTCCGAAGGGATCGCACTGATCCTCCGCGAGCCGGTTTATCTTTTCTGACTTTGATGCGGGTTGAGCCCCAGGACAAGAAAAACGTTTCTTTTAAAAAAAAGAACATTTTCTTTAAAATGAAAGTAATTTTTGATTCTATTGTCTTTTAGCCCTGCTTCTACTAATTTTTCGAGACGAACGGTATCTTTATTGCTGCGAACCGCATGGCTAAGATAGTCGTTCAGGTTCAAGTCAATCTCAACGTCCATTGTTGATGAAATTTTGACATCATAGTGTTGATACAGGTCAAGAATAAAGGATCTGGAGCACGCGGCCTTGTGGCTGGCATCCACCAGCTGTTCAAAAGATTCAAAAAAATCATTAACATACTTGTCATCGTAAGCAACAATATCCTGGATTGAGATTCTTCCCTGTTGACTGCAGCACCGCTTCATCTCCTGGAAAATTGAATTGTGCTCCGAGTAATGATGAAACGCGGATTTTGATACCACAATGGTAAATATGCCAGGTTTATTTGGTAGGCTTGCTGCGTCGCCACATCGAAAAGTAGTGTTTGTGATCCCGGATGCCTGAGACTGCCGCTTTGCCAGGGCAATCATGTTATCAGACAAATCAAAACCGGTTGCATGGGTGATATTTCGTGCACAAAAAAGGCAGAATTCTCCACTGCCGCATGAGACATCCAAAAGCCTGTCGTCATGTTTCATTCTGCAGAAATCATAATAGGCTGCCGCATACGCCTCGTTTTTGGTTACTGACCAGCTACTGAATTTTTCAGCCTGTCGGTCGAACTGGAGACGAACGACCTCTTTAGAATTATCCTGTTTCATCGGCAGCGTCCTTTTCATACGCCTTAATCAAGTCATTTGACCATTCGATCATGGTGTTGAACAACCGGTCGTATTGTTCCATTATGGCCTTTCCTCCACTCGGGGGATTTTTGATCGCTTCCTGATCTTTTTTCAGATTGGCATAACTGTTCTGAAAGTATTCCCTCAGATTTTTTAGCATGACCATACCGCTGTCGTTGTCAACCAAATCCAGGTTGATCAAAAACGCATTAAAATCAAAATAAATCGGGCTTGGGGTTTTGGAAAACCGGGTCATCAGTTCATCAAAGTACGCATTTCCGGAATCCGTCATGGTGTATATCACCTTTTCAGGCATGTTGCCGGTCTTCGCTTTTCCGGTAGAAAGATAGCCTTTTTCAGCCAATTTCTTCAAATTTTGATAGACCGTGGGAGTCCCGATTTTCATCCAGTTTTTTAGCCGGATATCTTCAATGTGCTTATTCATTTCATATGCATTCATGCTTTGCTTTTTTAATATCCCGAGGATGACCAGATTGACCGCGGACATACAAACTCCTTTTGTTAAACTATGCACAATTGAGGGGCTTTTGAGACGATAATTCAGGGCTTTTAATAAATTCATCTCGACGGTTCATAAATGTTTTATAGATTTTGTAATACTCGGTATCTTCATACTCTATTGCTTCAATTATCGGAGTATCAAAGCTGTAGATACGAGAACCCGGACACGCCAGCAACAAAGGAGAATGGGTCACAATAATGAACTGGGCATGGCCCTGATGGCTCATTTTAATTAATAGATTCAAAAGCCCAATCAAAGATGATGGAGACAAAGCAGTCTCCGGTTCATCCAAAAAGTAGATTCCTTTAATGCTGTATCGAGATTGAAAATAAGACATAAGGGATTGGCCATGAGATTGCGTAACAAGTGATTTTCCCCCAAAATAATTTAGCATTTGGACATCATTAACAGCCCATTCTTCAAGGATTTTCGAAAAGTGTGAAAAAATTTGAGATCCAAAAAATGAACCCGATACGGGGCCTTCTGCCCACTGAACGCTGATGGTTTTACATAAATCCTCTTCATAAGGGTTGTGTTCGTGTCTCATCCCGGAATTGTCTTGCCAGATATGGATGCCGCATCTAAAAGCAATCGCTTTGAGTAAAGTGGATTTTCCAGTTCCATTTTCACCGCAGAAAAATGTAATGGGCGTGTCAAACTGAACCTTGTCCGTATTCTGAAAAATTTCCAGGTCAAACGGGTAGTAATCAAGCACAGGAAATTTTTCTTCATGGATATTCACCTGTTTTAAATAAATCAATTTGATTCTCCTTCACTTTTCTGTTTTTTTGCCGCGGCCCACAAATAGAACCAACCCTATGGTTGCAGTAGCCAGTCTGCAAAATAGTAGTATGCAGCATACCACTATGTCAATAAATTATTTTAAAGCATAACGCTACCCGCTTAAAAAATAATTTTCCCGGCACCAGGCCAAATAGTTGCCCTAAATGGTCAGAAACATCTCACGCGATGGTTGATATGATATTTCTTGTACTGTAGATTGGATGTGCCTGTTGATACATTAATGAATGTGCATAATATCAAAACATGAAAGGACTCTGATCATGGCCAAAAAACTGATCGATATTTCCATTCCTCTGGATAACGACACAATCTCTGACCCCGAACCTTTCAGACCGAAAATCAAGTATATAGATCACAAACAGACCGCCGAACAGGTCTGCGGTTTTTTCCCGGGATTAAAACCGGAAGACCTTCCCGACGGCGAGGGATGGGCGATTGAGAAGATCGAATTGATCACCCATAACGGAACCCACCTGGATGCTCCTTATCACTTTGCAACCACCATGAATCGCGGTGAACGAGCGATCACAATTGATGAGGTGCCTCTGGACTGGTGTTTCCGACCGGGTGTCAAGCTCGATTTCCGGCATTTCGAGGATGGTTATGTGGCGACCGCGGCTGATGTCGAAGCGGAGTTGAACCGGATTGGTCACAAGATTGAACCCTACGATATCGTCGTGGTGAACACACGGGCCGGTGCTGCTTTTGGGCAAGATGACTATATCGTAGCAGGTTGCGGCATGGGCCGGGAGGCCACCCTGTTCCTGCTGAAACAGGGTGTACGTGTAACCGGGACAGATGCCTGGTCCTGGGACGCCCCTTTTGTACAAACGGCCCAAAAGTTTGCGGAAACACATGATCCGGATATTATCTGGGAAGGGCACAAGGCGGGTCGTGAAATCGGGTACTGCCACCTGGAAAAACTGCACAACCTGGAATCCCTTCCCGCAAACGGTTTCCACATCGTCTGTTTTCCCGTGAAAATAAAAGATGCATCAGCCGGATGGACGCGTGCCGTGGCGATGATCGATGAGTAAAGCCCTCTGAGTGCTCTTTCCGTCGGCCATGCAACCGGAGGGTTTCGGAACTGCGGCTAAAGTTTGAGCTTCCGGTTACGTTCATACCACATCTGTAGCATTTCCACGAATACGGCAAATCCCATGGGGAGGTAAATATAGGCTTTGGGCACATGTTTGTGCAGCCCTTCCATGAAAATGGTGATGCCGATGGTGATCAGAAAGGACAGAGCAAGTATTTTGAGGGCGGGATGATCCATGATGAAATTGCCGATAGGACCGGCAAAGGCAAGGATGGCCACAAAAGAGAGAACCACCGCCGTGATGATGATCCAGATATGGTTGGTCAGACCGATGGCGGTGATGACGGAATCAATGGAAAAAACAATGTCCAGAAGAACGATTTGGGTAATGACCGAAAAATAGCTTTTTTGAAGGTGGCCGCCTTCTTCCGGAACTTCGTCCCTCAGGCTGATGGTGTGATGAATTTCGTGAACCGCTTTCCACAGTAGAAACAGCCCGCCTGCAATCAGGATTATGTCCCGTACTGAAAAGTGATGAATGAGGGGGCTGGTCAGGTTGGACAGGGTGAGCAGAATAAAGAGCACCAGTATTCGGGCAACAAGAGCAAGCCCTAAACCGATGAACCTGGCTTTGGCCCGGTAGGTTGCAGGCAGGCGTGAAACAAAAATGCTGATAACCAGAATATTGTCTACACCCAGGACCAGTTCCAGTCCGATCAGCAATAGAAGCGTTGCAACCGCATCAGCCATTTGAATACCTGATGGGAATTGTTTTAAAGCAGAAACTCATAAATTATTAGACGGGTGTTCCCATGGCTGACCATGGGAACGGGCACACCTTTCGGAGACTGGTTAGGGTTCTTCTCGCTTTTCATCAAAAACCGGTAGCGCTTCCACCTGGTCTTTGTTGAGTTTCAGAAAAACGTCCCCATCCTCTTCATAATGGTCGATCTCGCTCACGGGAATGGCAATATCTTTTTTGCCCCACAGGTGACCTTCCACCATGACAAGATGGCTGATAAGACCACTTTTGCCGTGCACTAGAAACTCGTCCACCCGGCCCGCATGGCCATCCGTGGCAAAGACTTTAGCGCCTTTATGTACCGATACCCTTCCTTTCGGGACAGCTTCATGTTCCAGAAAAACGGCAGCGGGCGTGCCCGCATACCAGCCCTCCTGATCGGCCATGTACAGCAATACATTGCTGGGGATATACTCTTCCTGAATATAACTTTTCATCTCCTGGAATTTTTTCTGGTCAATGGAAAGCTGAACCGTATCATGGTTCGCGTCTTTCACAAATTTCTCCGGAACCAGACGCTGGGTGTTTTCAATGTTATTTTCTCTGACCACCAGATGGGTAATTCTTTCCACATGAGGGTTGATGATAATATCCTCGAGACGGCCGATTCGGCCGTCCGTGCATTCTACATGTGCTTTCGGATGAAAATCCAATGAGGTTCCTCCATTATGCGGGTTGTAATTAGTAATTTTCCAGTCAGCAGCGCTCGAAATATTTGCTGGGGTTTACTGGATATTTGCATGATGCTCTATATACGAAACGATGTCCGTGGTCGTTGTGCCCGGCCCAAAAACCTCAGCGATCCCAGCTTCCTTGAGGGCCGGAATGTCCTCGTCGGGAATGATGCCACCTCCCAGGACCAGCATGTCGGTAACACCTTTTTCTTTCAATAATTCCATGACCTTTGGAAAAAGGTAGTCATGGGCGCCGGAGAGGATGCTCATGGCAATGACATCCACATCTTCCTGAACGGCGGATTCCACAATCTGTGTGGGCGTTTGCCGCAACCCCGTATAGACCACTTCCATGCCCGAGTTCATGAGGGCCAACGCCACTACCTTGATTCCCCTGTCATGCCCATCGAGCCCGGGTTTTGCAGCCAGAACTCTTATTTTTTTTGTATTACCCATTTTTTTGTCTCCTGTGTGATTACCTCAGCGTGTTAATGGCCTGGTATTCACCGAATATGCCGCGCAGAACGTCGCAGATCTCTCCGAGGGTCGCATACTCTCTCACGGCTTCCATAATCAGGGGCATCAGATTGTCCTCTCCGCGGGCGCCCCGGTCCAGTGCCGCCAGTGCATTTTTCACGTTGTCGTTGTTTCTCCGGGCTTTCAGGTTTTTGAGACGTTCCACCTGCTGGGTTCGAACCGATGGGTCCACCCGCAACAGATTCTTGGGCCTTTCCTCGTCAATGTGAAAACGGTTAAGCCCCACCACAATCCGTTCTTCCTTTTCAATCTCCCGTTGATAGCTGTAGGCGCTGTCCTGGATTTCCCGTTGCACGTACCCCTGTTCGATGGCGTTGGGGGCGCCTCCCATCTCGTCGATCTTTTTGATGTAAGCATCAGCCCGGTCATAGATTTCCTGGGTGAGGGCTTCTACGTAATAGGAACCGGCCAGCGGATCCACCGTGTCGGTCACGCCGGTTTCATAGGCGATGATCTGCTGGGTTTTGAGTGCGATCTGGACAGACTCTTCGGAGGGGAGGCTCAATGCCTCGTCCATGGAATTGGTGTGCAGGGACTGGGTACCGCCCAGAACGGCGGAAAGGGCCTGATAGGCCACCCGGACGATATTGTTCTTGGGCTGCTGGGCGGTGAGGGTACAACCGGCTGTCTGAGTGTGAAACCGGATCATCATGCTTTTGGGGTTTTTGGCGCCAAAACGCTCCTTCATGATATGGGCCCACAACTTCCGGGCGGCCCGGTACTTGGCCACTTCTTCCAGAAAGTCCAGGTGGGCGTTGAAGAAAAACGAGAGCCTGGGTCCGAATTTGTCCACGTCAAGACCGGCTTTAAGCGCCGCATCCACATAGGCGATGCCGTTGGCCAGGGTAAAGGCGATTTCCTGCACGGCCGTTGAACCCGCTTCCCGAATGTGGTACCCGCTGATGCTGATGGTGTTCCACAGGGGCACATGTTCGGCGCAATAGCTGAAGATGTCCGTGATGATCCGCATGGAAGGTTTCGGGGGAAAGATGTAGGTGCCGCGAGACGAATATTCTTTTAAAATGTCGTTCTGAATGGTCCCTTTCAGATCCTTAGGGGATGCCCCCTGTTTTTCGGCGACCACAATGTACATGGCCAGCAGTATGGCGGCAGGGGCATTGATGGTCATGGAGGTGCTGACCTTTTCAAGGGGGATACCGTTAAACAACGTTTCCACATCCTCCAGGGAATCGATGGCCACGCCCACTTTCCCCACTTCTCCGATGGCGATTTCATTGTCCGAATCATAGCCGATCTGGGTGGGGAGATCAAAGGCCACGGAAAGTCCCGTCTGCCCCTGGTCCAGCAGGAAGCGATACCGTTTGTTGGATTCCTCGGCCGAGGCAAATCCCGCGTACTGCCGCATGGTCCAGAAACGGCCCCGGTACATGGTCGGCTGCACTCCCCGGGTAAAAGGGTATTCCCCGGGGAACCCCAGGTCTTCCAGATAGTTTTGCCTTGAATCGTTCAGGGGCGTGTAAAGCCTTTTTACCGGAATTCCGGAAGTGTTTAAGAATTCAGGTTTGCGTTCGGGCCGTTTGCTGACTTTTTGGTCTACTGCTTCGGACCACTTTTCCAAGGCGCTTGTCAGCGAAGTCTGATTCTTTTCGTTGCTCATAGGCGGATCTCCATTTTTCAAGCGTTTTTCATAACATCCAGCGCGGTCTGCCCCAGATGGGACAGGCTGGGCGCCACGGTAATGCCGGCCTGTTCTAGTGCTTTAATCTTGTCTTCCGCTTTTCCCTGTCCGCCGGAAATAATGGCACCTGCATGGCCCATCCGCTTTCCAGGGGGCGCGGTCTGTCCGGCGATAAATGCGACCACGGGTTTGGTAAAAGACGCCTCAATGAATTTTGCGGCTTCTTCTTCGGCGGTGCCGCCGATCTCTCCAATCAAAACAACCCCTTCCGTATCAGGGTCTTCCTGGAAACGTTTGAGATGGTCAATAAAGGTGCTGCCGATAATGGGGTCACCACCGATGCCAATGCAAGTGGACTGGCCCATTCCAACCTGGGTCAATTGGTATACCACCTCATAGGTCAGTGTGCCGCTTCGGGATATGACGGCCATATGCCCTGGCTTATGAATATTACCCGGCATGATCCCCACCTTGGTTTTTCCCGGGCTTATGATGCCGGGGCAGTTGGGACCGATTAAAACGGTGTCCGTGCCTTTCAGACAGCGACTCACTTTCACCATGTCCAGGGTGGGAATCCCCTCCGTGATACAGACGATAACCTTGATACCGTTTGAGATAGACTCCAAAACGGCATCCGCGGCAAAGGGTGGCGGAACAAAGATGACCGCCACATTGGCGCCTTCCTTTTCCACCGCTTCTCTCACCGTGTTGAAAACGGGCACACCTTCAACCGCCTGCCCCCCCTTCCCGGGTGAGACACCCCCCGCAACTTTTGTGCCGTAAGCCAGCATTTGCTGGGTGTGAAAAGTTCCTTCCCGCCCGGTCATGCCCTGAACAACAATTCTGCTGTTTTCATCAACGAGTATGCTCATAATCAGTTTTTCCCCTTAACCTGTTCGGCCACATGCTCCGCCGCTTCGGCCAGATTACTGGCCAGCAGGAATGTTAAATCGGATTCTTTCAGGATTTTCCGACCTTCTTCCACGTTGGTCCCTTCCAGTCTTACAATTAGAGGAACCTCAATCTGATTTTTTTCGGCCGCGGCCACCACGCCCCTTGCCAGAACGTCGCACCGCAGGATACCGCCGAATATGTTTACCAGAATGGCTTTGACTCTCGGGTCTTTTAAAATGATTCCAAACCCTTGTGAAATCATCTCCTCATTGGCGCCGCCCCCAACGTCCAAAAAGTTAGCCGGCTCCGCACCGGCCGCCTTGATCAGATCCATGGTGGCCATCGCAAGACCCGCGCCGTTCACCATGGCGCCGATATTGCCGTCAAGTCGGATATAATTGAGATGGACCTCTTTCGCCATCAACTCCAGGGGATCTTCTTCGCTGGGATCATCCAGGGCCATCATCTCTTTTTGTCTGAAGAGGGCGTTGTCATCCAGGTTGATCTTGGCATCAACAGCCAAAACCTGATCATCTGCTGTAATGACCAGGGGGTTTATTTCAACCAGAGAACAGTCCAGGGTGTTAAAAACCTTGTAGAGGTTTCCCATCAAAGACGACAATTGTTTGACGACGGCAGCGGACGGAACCGGATTGAGTCGGTAGATCAGGTTTCGGGACTGGTATGGCAGCCAGCCGGTAGCCGGATCCACGCCTTCTTTCCAAATCAATTCCGGTGTTTCCTTGGCCACTTCTTCGATTTCCATTCCGCCGGCCTGGCTGAAAATCATCGTCGGTTGACCTATTTTGCGATCAACGACCATGCCCAGGTAAAGCTCTTTTACAATGTTTACCCCTTCTTCCACCAAAACCTTGTGGACCTTGACCCCTTCAGGACCTGTCTGAGGGGTTACCAAGGAGGCCTTGAGCAACGATTCGGTGACGCTGACCACTTCCCCGGGGTCTTTGACCACTTTGACGCCGCCGCCTTTGCCGCGCCCCCCGGCATGAACCTGAGCTTTAACGACCCATGGGGGCCCGTCAATACGCTGACTTGCCTTGGCGGCTTCATCCGGAGATGTTACCAACTGACCTTTCGGCACCGGAATTCCGGACCGCCCGAGGATTTCTTTTGCCTGATATTCATGAATTTTCATTTCTAAGCCTTTTGTTAAAGTTGATAAATGGTTGGAAAAGAAAAACCTTATACCTATAACGGACAATTCCCATGCCGTCTGGCGGGAATGCTTTGCTTTTTGTCTTTGAGCATCATAAGCGCTTTGATCAAACGGGGGCGGGTGTTTTCCGGGAAAATGATTTGATCAATATATCCCAGTTCAGCCGCCTTAAATGGACTGGCGAAGTTGTTTCGATAATCGTCAACCAGCTCTTTTCTTTTGGCTTCAGGATCGTCAGCTTCGGCGATTTCTTTTCTGAAAATAATATTGACGGCCCCTTCAGGCCCCATGACGGCGATTTCAGCGGTGGGATAGGCGTAGTTGATATCACCCCCATGGTGTTTGCTGCTCATGACGTCATAAGCACCGCCGTAGGCTTTTCGCGTGACCACTGTGATTTTCGGAACCGTGGCTTCGCAGTAGGCATAAATAATCTTGGCACCGTGTTTGATGATGCCACCGTGTTCCTGGCCGACGCCCGGCAAAAAACCGGGTACGTCAACAAAGGTCACCAGGGGAACATTGAAAGCATCACAGGTTCGCACAAAGCGGGCACATTTCATGGAAGCGTTGATGTCCAGGCAACCGGCCATAAACCTTGGCTGGTTGGCCACGATCCCTACAGGCATGCCGTTTAACCGGCCAAAACCGATCACCATGTTCTGCGCGTAATGACGCTGGACTTCCGTGAATTCATTATGGTCCAGGACCGAGTGAATAATATCTCTGATATCATATGGTATTCTGGGGTTGGTGGGGACCACGCTGTTCAGTTTTGGGTCTGTTCGCATGGGATCATCGGTGCAGGGGATGGCGGGCGGCATTTCCCGATAATTCTGGGGGAGAAAAGCCAGCATTTCTTTGACCCGGTCCAGCGCGGCCTGATCCGAGTCCTCGGCAAAGTGGGCCACGCCGCTTTTGCTGTTGTGGGCCATGGCACCCCCCAGGGCCTCGGCGGTCACCTCTTCGCTGGTAACGGTCTTAATGACCTGAGGGCCGGTAACGAACATGTTGCTGGTTTTTTTGACCATCACCGTAAAATCCGTAATGGCCGGTGAATAGACGGCACCCCCCGCACAGGGACCCATGATGACGGAAATCTGCGGGATAACGCCTGAGGACCACACATTGCGCTTGAAGATTTCGCCATAGCTGCCCAAAGAGACGACCCCTTCCTGAATTCTGGCGCCACCCGAATCATTCAATCCAATCACCGGGGCACCATTATCGAGGGCCAGGTCCATGATTTTGCAGACCTTTTCTCCGAAAGGGCCGCTTAGAGAACCGCCAAAGACCGTAAAATCTTGAGAAAAAACGAAGACAGAACGTCCACCGATCGTTCCGTATCCCGTAACCACGCCATCACCCGGATACTTCTTTTTCGCCATGCCGAAATCCTGGCAGCGATGGACCACGAACTTGTCGATTTCCTCAAAGCTGCCGTCGTCCAGGAGGTAATGGATCCGCTCCCTGGCCGTCATTTTTCCCTTGGCATGCTGTGCATCAATCCTCTTCTGGCCTCCACCCAGGTCTGCTTCACGGTTTCTTCTCTCAAGTTCACTGATTTTCGCTTCTATATCCATTTTGGTCTCCTTGAGATTTACGATAGCTGAAAAGCGGCCCTATAATGTCAGGATTCTATGATAATTTCAATAAATTTCCTCAAAGTAGAAAGACTTAAGTGGAAAAATGAATTGCGGAGCGGTTGTTTCCAAGTTTAAGAGGACATTTTGGGCTTGCAATAAATCGTGCGCATAGTTACAATGTAGCTACTCCAGAAAAAGGATTTTTCTTCAGCCTTAAACGATAATACAGGGCATAAAGTAAGGAGACCATTGATGACTGAGAAAGTAAAGGGGTCCGTATTGGTTGTGGGCGGTGGCATTTCCGGCATGCAATCGGCTCTGGATCTGGCAAACTCCGGTTATTACGTATATCTGCTGGAAAAGAGCCCGTCCATCGGGGGTGCTATGGCCCAGTTGGACAAGACTTTTCCCACAAACGATTGTGCCATGTGAATTATCTCTCCCAAACTGGTCGAGGTCGGCCGGCATTTGAACATAGAACTCATCACCTATGCGGATCTGGAGTCGGTTGAAGGGTCCGCGGGTAATTTCAAAGTGAAAATCAAAAAACGCGCGAGAAGTGTTGACATGGAGCGCTGCACGGGGTGCGGCAGCTGTGTGGAGAACTGTCCGGTCACCCATCAGGGAGTGGTTTAAGGGCGATTGATGAAGGACGAATGACGAATGACAAAGGACGAACGGGGAAAACAGTGCGGCCCATCAGCGGTTCGTCGTCTTATGGAGTCTTTTTGTGATGAATAAAACCAACGCAACCGAAATTAGTGCCGCCCCGGCCATCGATTATCTGGCGCTGGACCGGATGGTGGAGGATCAGTTTGGCAACGACAAAGAAAATCTGATCATGATTCTTCAGGCGATTCAAGCCCAATATAATTATCTGCCGCAGCCCGTCCTGGCCTATCTGTCGGAAAAAATTGAAATCCCGCTGAGTCGCATCTACGGGGTGGCCACCTTCTACAGTACCTTCAGTCTTGAGCCTCGAGGAAAGAACATCATCAGCATCTGCCTGGGCACCGCCTGCCATGTACGGGGGGCCGGCAAGGTGCTGGAACGGATTGAAGACACGCTGAACGTGACCAACGGAAAGACCACCGATGATGGACAGTTTACCCTGGAATCGGTACGCTGCATCGGCTGTTGCAGCCTGGGACCGGTGGTGAAAATCAACGAGGATGTGTACGGTCGGATCGCTTCGGAGGACCTGACGCAAATTCTGGATAATTACGGAGAATCCCAATAGTGCCCATCCACAAATGGCCAATTTGCCCGATTTCGGCGTCAGACTCAAATTATAATCCTCAAAATACTTCTATGTATTCCTGCGGTTATAATTTTCGTCTTCCTTGAACTCGAACAAATTTTCTCATTCGTGGACGGACACTAAATAGGACAGGGCGCTTAATATGAAGATTCAGCAAATAACGGATATCAACGAAATCGGCCGGCGGCAAATGACGACCCTTTATGCTCCCGAAGTAATCACCATCAACACGGGAATGGCGTCCTGCGGTATTGCGGCAGGGGCTGACAAAACCTTTGCGCGGGCTACCGCCGAATTTGGGGACGACAATTCTTTTCAGATTCGAAGAACCGGGTGCCTCGGGTTTTGTGAGATGGAGCCCCTGGTGGAAATCTACCGGAAAAATGGTCCGCGGATTCTTTACAAGAAGGCCACACAAGACAAGATCACAGATATCATCGAAGGGTATAAGGCGGGCCAATTTGACAAAAAATTGGTTTTAGGGCAGATGCGTGATCCCCGGTCTCTTTTGGAAGACGACTTTCCAAACCCCCTTGAAGGCGTGGAACCGGTTCCGGAAATACCTTTCCTGGAAGATATTCCCTTTTATGACCGGCAGATCAAGATTGCTCTGCGGAACTGCGGTTACATTGATCCCGAAAAGATCGAAGAGTATATGGCCAGGGGCGGCTATAAAGCGTTTTTGTCAGCCCTTGAACGGAAAAACCCCCGTGACATCATCGCTGCCATCAAGGATTCCGGCCTGCGGGGCCGCGGGGGCGGCGGGTTTCCAACGGGCGTCAAATGGGAGAGCTGTGCGGCTCACGATGGAGAACGCTTCATCATCTGCAATGCGGATGAGGGGGATCCGGGCGCCTACATGGACCGCAGTATCCTGGAAGGGGATCCCCACGCCATTATTGAGGGCATGCTGATCGCGGGATTGGCCGTGGGTTCCAGCAAAGGGTTCATCTATGTGCGTCATGAATACCCCCTGGCGGTCAAACGCCTGGTCACGGCCATTCGGCAGGCCACCGATTACGGCCTGCTGGGTCACGGAATTGCGGGTTCGGACTTTTCCTTTGAAATGAAAATCTCCACCGGGGCAGGTGCCTTTGTCTGCGGCGAGTCGACGGCACTCATGGCTTCCCTTGAAGGGGAGGTGGGACGTCCCAGGGCCAAATACGTTCATACGGTGGAAAAGGGGTTTCGCCAAAGCCCTTCCAACCTGAACAACGTGGAAACCTATGCCAATGTGCCGGCCATTTTGTCAAAAGGCGCCGCCTGGTTCTCCCAATTGGGAACGGAGAACAGCAAGGGGACCAAGGTTTTCAGCCTGGTGGGCAAAATCAACAATACGGGTCTGGTGGAAGTGCCCATGGGGACAAGCCTGCGAAAGATCATTTTTGACATCGGTGGCGGGATTCCCAAAAAGAAAGCCTTTAAAGCGGTGCAGACCGGCGGTCCTTCGGGAGGCTGCATTCCGGAAGAATTTCTGGATTTGGGGGTTGATTTCAGTGAACTGGCCAAAGTGGGCTCCATCATGGGTTCCGGCGGCATGATCGTCATGGATCAGGATACCTGCATGGTGGACGTGGCGCGATATTTCCTGGACTTTCTAAAAGAGGAATCCTGCGGGCAGTGCAATCCCTGCCGGGAAGGGATCAAACGGATGCTGGAGGTCCTCAACCGCATCTGCCAGGGAGAGGGCGAAGAAGGGGACATTGAACTGCTTCAAGAGCTTGGCGGCATGGTCAAGAATTTTTCCCTTTGCGGCCTGGGCACCTCTGCGCCCAATCCCGTGCTCACTACCCTAAAATATTTCAGGAATGAATATGAGGCCCATATTCGGGATAAAAAATGCCCGGCCGGGATCTGCAAACCGTTGTTTCATTACGAAATTGACGCGGATGCCTGCACCGGCTGCACCCTCTGTGCCCGCAAATGCCCACAGGAGGCCATCACCGGAGAGAAGAAAAAGGCCCATGAACTGGACCCGGAAAAATGCATCAAGTGCGGTATCTGCTACGAGGTCTGCAAGTTCGGTGCGGTTGTGATTCGATAGCTAGTGATCAGTTGTCAGTTATCAGTTGTCAGGACCGGCGGTAATTTTGAAATTTGATAACCTGGAAGTCTGGAGAAGATCTTCATGATTACTCATCGAACTCACAACTTTTTTGATGCCCGTAGGACCCAAGAAATTCCCACAGAAAATGGATTATAGCAATACACTTTTACTGAAAGCTGAAAACTGATAACTGACAACTTTTTTCAAGGAATCACCCATGATAACGTTTAAAATCAATGACAAAGAAGTTCAGGGAGAGGAAGGCCAATATATTCTCGATGTGGCCAAAAAAGCCGGCATCGAAATCCCCACCCTCTGCCATCATGAGGCTCTGGAGCCAGCGGGCATGTGTCGGTTGTGCACGGTTGAGTTGTTTGACGGACGAAAAACCAGATTTGTGACCGCCTGCAACTACCCCATCTGGGAAGGGATGGAAGTCTTTACCGATTCCGAATCCGTCATTTCGGGCCGCAAACTCATCGTGGAACTGCTATTGGCCCGGTGCCCGAATGTGCCGTTGCTCAAAGACCTGGGCCGAAAATACGGCCTTGAAGAACCCCGTTTTACCCCTGAAGGAGATGACTGCATCCTTTGTGGCCTCTGCGTTCGCATCTGTGAAAAGATGGGCAACAATGCCATCAGCCTGACGGGGCGCGGTGTGGACATGAAGGTGGATACACCCTTTCATGTTCAGACAGAGGTTTGCATGGGATGCGGATCGTGCGCTTCCGTTTGTCCCACCGGCCATATCAAACTGGAAGACATCGCTGTTCATCATGTCAAACCCATCCTTTCTGAATACGACATGGGCCTCAAAGGCCGAAAGCCCATCTATGTTCCCTATGCCCAGGCCATTCCCAACATCCCTGCCATTGACCGGGAGATGTGCATGCATTTCAAGACCGGCGAGTGCCAGGTTTGCGTTGAGTTTTGCGGTGTGAACGCCATCGATCATTCACAGCAGGACGAGACCATTGAACTGGAAGTGGGATCCATCATTTTAGCGCCGGGGTTTGAACCCTTTGATCCTACCAGCATGACCCACTATGGATACGGCCGGCATCCCAACGTGATGACGGCAATGGAGTTTGAACGGATCCTGTCCGCCTCGGGCCCCACAATGGGGCATCTGGAAAGGCCTTCTGACGGGAAACCCCCCAAAAAGATCGCCTGGATCCAATGTGTGGGTTCCCGGGAAGAAAACCGATGCGATCACGCCTATTGTTCATCTGTTTGCTGCATGTATGCCATCAAGGAGGCGGTCATCGCAAAAGAACATGCGGGGGAAGATCTTGATTGCACCATATTTTACATGGACATGCGAACACACGGTAAGGATTTCGAGCGCTATTACGACGATGCGCGGAATAAGCATGGGGTTCGATTTATTCGGTCCCGCATTCCCGCCATCGACACCGTGAAAGGGCGTGATGAACTGGGCATCACCTATGTGAATGAACAAATGGTGCCCACAACGGAATCCTTTGACCTGGTGGTCCTCTCCGTCGGGATGGAAACCCCCGAATCGCTGAAGGAACTGGCAAACAGGCTCGGCATCGACGTGACGGCCGGCCATTTCTGCGACAGTTCCTCTTTTCATCCGGTTGCCACATCCCGTGACGGTATTTTTGTGTGCGGCGCTTTTGCGGGACCCAAAGATATTCCCCAGTCTGTGGTGGAAGCCAGTTCGGCGGCGGCTGAAGCCGGAGCCCTTCTGAAAGCGGCCAGGAACACCCTGACGAAAAAGGAAACCTTTCCGGAGGAACGGGTCATCACCGGTGAGCGGCCTAGAATCGGTGTCTTCGTGTGCCAGTGCGGCATCAACATCGGTGGCGTGGTGGATGTTCCGGCCGTGAGGGATTATGCTAAGTCGCTTCCCTATGTGGAATATGTGAACGACAACCTGTACACCTGCTCCCAGGACACCCAGGAAGCCATGGCCAGGGTCATCGTTGAAAACAACCTGAACCGCATTGTGGTGGCGGCCTGCACGCCCAAGACCCATGAGCCCTTGTTCCAGGAAACCCTGGTGGCGGCCGGTCTCAACAAATACCTCTTTGAGATGACCAACATTCGGAATCAGGATTCCTGGGTGCATAAAAATGACCCGGAAAAGGCTACGGAAAAGGCCAGGGATCTGGTGCGCATGGCGGTGGCCAAGGTGGCGCTCATGGAACCGCTTAGGGAAACGGAGCTTGAGATCAACCAGAAGGCCCTGGTGGTGGGGGCCGGCATCTCCGGCATGGCAGCGGCCACGAGTCTTTCGGATCAGGGGTATGACGTCTGCCTGGTGGAACGGGAACCCTTTCTGGGAGGGCAGGGGAGTCTTCTGTTTAGAACCTGGAAGGGCGAAGACGTTCAAATGAACCTCGCCAAAATGATGGAGAGGGTTCAGTCCGACCCGAGGATAGACCTGCGCCTGAATACGGAATTAGCGGGTGTGGAAGGGTTTGTGGGAAATTTCAAGACGACCCTTTCAAGTGACGGCCATGAGGAGGAGGTTGAACACGGTGTGGCGGTCATCGCCACCGGAGCCTTCGAAGCAAGACCCTCTGAATATCTATATGGTGAGGATGAACGGGTGGTCGCACACCTGGGACTGGATCAACGGTTCATCAGAAATGATCCTGCCTTAAAAAAGATGAACTCCGCCGTGTTTATTCAATGTGTGGGATCTCGAGAGCCCGACCGTCCCTATTGTTCACGGGTCTGCTGTAGCCATGCCATGGAAAGTGCCCTTCACCTGAAACACCTCAACCCGGATATGCGGGTGGTGGTGCTGTATCGGGATATTCGAACCTATGGGGAACGGGAATATCTTTACCGGGACGCTCGAAAGGCAGGGGTTTTGTTTATCCCCTTTACAGTAGACAATAAACCGCGGGTCTTTAAAGACAATGAGGCGCTCAAAATCCAGGTAATGGACCCATTGCTGGGGGAAGAAGTGTCGATGACCGCCGACCTGCTATGTCTCGCGTCCGCCATTGTTCCATACCGGGACGAAGCATTGGCCCAGATGTTCAAGGTCCCCATGAACGCGGACGGTTTTTTTGTGGAAGCCCACGCCAAGCTGGGACCGTCGGAATTCGCCACGGATGGTGTCTTTCTGTGTGGCATGGACCACTACCCCAAGCCCATTGATGAATCCATTGCGCAGGCCCTGGCAGCGGCAAGCCGTGCCGTTACGCTTCTGGCACGAGGGACGGTTCGCATGAGCGGTACGGTGGCCCAGACCGATCCGGGCTATTGCAGTGAATGCGGGGTGTGCCTGGCCATTTGTCCCTATTCGGCACCGGGGATCAGGGAAAAAGCGCCTTTTGCCGGCAAGATGGAGATTAACCCGGCATTGTGCAAGGGATGCGGGTTGTGCGTGGCAAGCTGCAGATCGGGCGCTATCAACCTGAAAGGCTTCGGTGAAGGCCAGATCATGGCGATGATTAATGAAATATAGGGGCGGTTGCCGGTTTACGGTTTCCAGTTGCCGGTTGAAAAGAACCGCGAACCGTAAACCGGTGACTGTAAACCTTTCATATCGTCAGACCTATGGAGGAGATGTGTATGGGAGCGGTTGATCTGGATCGATGCGATCCTGATTTTGCAAAAGAATTGGCCCGACAGCCCGGAGCCGAGAAAATATTAGCCTGTTTTACCTGCCGCACCTGCGTTGCCGGATGCCCCATGTCGAACGTAACCGATGCCTTTAATCCGGCGCGGATTATTCGCATGGCCCTTTACGGGATGAAAGAAGAGATCCTTAAAAGCCCGCTTATATGGCTTTGCTCCAGCTGTTATACGTGCCAGGAGCGCTGCCCACAGGGGGTTCGGATCACCGATTTCTTGACCCTGCTCAAAAACATGGCCGTCAAGGCAGGCCATGAACCGTCGGGCATCAAAGCCCAGATGGATTTGACAAAAGGGCAGGGCAAAATTTACCCGCTGGACGACTTTGACAACAAAAAGCGGAAAAAAGCGGGATTGCCCCAACTGCCCACAACGTGTGGGGTGATCGGGAAACTCTTTCCGGATCAGGCATAATTTTTTTGAGCATGGCCTTATTTCCAAGGAACCTTGGTCACCAAAAACAGGAAAATCATTTCGGGGAAAACCGGAAACTGGAAACTGGAAACTGCGGCTTGCCGCTTTTTAGGAACGACTTCAATGAAATATGCACTTTTTTTAGGTTGTACCATCCCCGCAAGAGCCCGAAACTACGAGCTTTCCGCTAGACGGGTGGCGGAGAAAACAGGGATCGAACTGGTGGATATAGAAGATTTTATCTGTTGCGGTTTTCCCACCAAGGCCGGAGAAATGGATGCCTCCCTGTTGATGGCCGCCTATAATCTGGCCCTGGCCCGAAAACAGAAATTGGACGTATGCGCCCTTTGCAGTTCCTGCACATCGGCTTTGTCCGAAGCCGCCCATCATTTGTCCGAGAATGAGGAAGATCTTGCGAAAGTGAACGAACGATTGACCAGCGTTGGCTTGCAGTATGAAGGCTCTCCCAAAATCCGACATTTCGCAAGAGTGTTATTTGAAGAGGTAGGGGCGGAGAAGATCAAAGCGCAGTTTGTAAAAGATTTGAGTGGGCTCAAAATTGCGGTACATTACGGCTGCCACTATTTAAAGCCTTCAGAGATTCATGGCGGTTTTGATGATCCGGAAAACCCCGACTCCCTGGAATCTCTGGTGGCGTTGACCGGCGCAACGGTGGTGGATTACTCAGGGAAGAAGACCTGTTGTGGGGGACCGGTGCTGCCGGTGGATCAGAAATTGGCCACGGCTGTTACCAAAGGAAAACTGGATAATTTAAAAGCGGCCGGTGCGGATGCGCTGTGTCTGGTGTGCCCGTTCTGCTCCGTCATGTACGACGGAAACCAGAAAAGCATCGAAGCGGAGTATGAAATCGAATATCAAATTCCTGTTCTGTATTTAACCCAGGTTTTGGGCATGGCCATGGGGTTTGACCGAAAGGGCCTTGGGCTCAATATGAATGTGGTGAAAACCAAGGATCTGCTCGCTCCCTATTTTTAAACCTTTATCAGGAGCCTTACGATGGCTGTCTATCTGGTCCAGCACGGCCTGAGCCTGCCGAAGGAGCAGGACCCGGAACGTGGGTTGTCGGAAACAGGAATTGCGGATGTGGAGCGTATTGCTACGGTGGCAAAGGGCTATGAAGTTCCGGTGGCAGCCATTTTTCACAGCGGCAAGAAGCGGGCCCGCCAGACCGCTGAAATTTTTGCCGCCATCCTGAAACCGGATGGTGATGACGCTGAAATGGCCGGATTAAAGCCTATGGATGACATAAAGGCCTTTTCAAGAACTCTGTCGCCTTCGTCCAACCATATGTTCGTCGGTCATTTGCCCTTCATGGAGAAACTGACAGCTTTTCTGATCACGCAGGATACGAAACGCTCTGTTTTTAAGTTTCAAAACGGAGGCATCGTCTGTCTGGACGAATATGGGGAAAACGGCGGTTGGGTGATTAAATGGACTTTGATGCCCAATATTCGCTGAAGTCCTTTTTAGGCCTACGAAAGGTGGTTAACGGTTTCCATCCTTCGTCACTCGTCCTCCCCATAAAGATTCATTTCCGGAAAATATTTCTCCGCGCATTCCGGGCAGATACCGTGGGTGAAATCCACATCCGAATGTTCCCACAGATAGGTTTCGAGGTGTTTCCAGTAACCCTTGTCATCGCGAATATTCTTGCAGTAGCTGCAGATAGGAAGTAATCCACTCAGTTTCTTGACCTCCGACAAAGCAATTTCTAATTCTTCGATTATCTTTTCCCGTTGTTTTTCAGCCTTGATTCTTTCGTCCAGGTGCTGGCTGTTTTGAAGTGCTATCGCTGCAAGCTCGCCAAATCCACCAGCCATTTTGGCGTCATTATCATCAAAATCAGACTGTTTGTTGGCGAGACCAATGATTCCGACTGTCTCCCCCTCCAATATCAGAGGAGCGAACATGACGTTTCTTAATACCACATGCCCTTTTGGCATGAAATCAACCCATTCGCTGTTCATGAAATCATTGTGATAAACAGTTTTATTGGTTCTGTAGGCCTCAGCCCGTAACCCCCGGATCGGCATGGGCAGTTGCGGGTCCACGTTACAGGGCAGTCCTCCGGCTTCGAGAAAGAGCACCTCATTTTCCTCACCGGTGTCACTCAGCAGAGCCACGTATCCGGAAGTTGCACCGATAAGATCTTTACAATGGTCGAATATGGAACGCGCAGATTCCGCAAAACCCTTCGCTTCCAGAACACTCCTGGAACCGTCCATTATGGCATGAAGTTCCTTTTCACGAAGAAACGATGCCTGGATGGCATCTATCAGTTGGGCGGCCATATTGTCTCTGATAAGTGATTTTCTCTTTAGTGCGCTTATCTCTTGGATGAGATCGTCTTTTGAAGCGTTAGGTTCTATTTTCACTTTTCACTTCACCTTCTCTTGAAATTTGCTCCACACTATTCAGTGATTTTTTTATTCGAAACGATTTTGAGCCACTTGTAAAGCACAAATTTGATATATGCCAACGCCAAGGCTTTTAAGGGATCGGTTTTTGGGACAACCGCATATCGACCCACCCCGGAAAGCGGACTGGATGAAATTCAGCACGCCAGTTATCGATAGAAAACCGTCAATATGGAGCGATTCGATCCAGAAGGACCAGAAGTTCAGAAAGGTGCCGGATGTGGTGGATGATCATTTTTATTTCCTATATGCTCTTTTTGAACCCTAGCTCCGACACACCACACAAACCCATCCCTTTCGGGGTTTCACGGTGACAGCCACAGTAGGGAATCCAGCATCCTGAAGGGTTTCCTCGAATTCCTGCACGGAGAAGCACCTCATGCCACCGGCTCTGATCAGTTTCATGTTTCGGTTGTCAAACCTTGATCCAAGGTACATGCCGCCAATTATCACCAGTTGACCATCCGGTTTCATCACACGCCGCACTTCAGTGAGGTCTGCCGTAATATCAGGCCAAAAGTAATAGGTCTCCACAGCTGAAACACAGTCGAACGTTGCATCCGGGAACGGCATCGAGGATACCGTGCCATGGAGAACCTCAACGCGACCGCTAGCAATCAATTGTTGATTCCTTTTCCGCGCGACGGTGACAGCGTCCTCCGAGTAATCAATGCCGACCGCTTTACCAAGTCTAGCGAGGGATGCGAGACGCTCCAGTGTTCGACCGCCACCACACCCGATGTCGAGAACAGTCGCGTTCTCAGGAATATCGACCTTTGCTAGACCCCAACGCGTCAAACCGGAATGTCCGAAGTTCATACCGCGAACAAGGAATCGGCCAAACCGTCCGCGAGGCTCTCCGCATTGAGAGAGCAATCCGCCAAGTAAGTTCACCTTTACGCCTCACTGGACTCCAAGTCCGATTTTAAAAATTTCAGTGGCTTCAACCGAACAAAATTCTTCACATGGTTAAACCCGGTTCATCCAAAACCCCTCGAATCGATGAAGCCAGGTTCCGCAAGCCTATGGGTTTCTCAATGTATTTGCTCACACCGAGGTCCTTCGTTTTTCTTGCCGACATCCTCCATCAGTAGTGCCAACGACATCGTGATTCATTTGGGTGAGATATTCCCCCAACTCCATTTGAATGGTGACATCATCATTGACAATCATGATTATCTCGGTAACCAAGAACCGTCAGAATGTCAAGTTGAACCCAGAATTAATAGAGGCTTTTAACGGATTGAGGTATTGGACAATGTCCTTTTTTGACTTTGGATCAATCTCGATAACCTCTCCGTAATGATCGTCAAGTCCGGCCAGAATTTTGTCCCATGATCCCGATGGCAACAACTCGGGCTGATATGCGAAATGACAACCCCCGCACGCTTCCATGTATGTCGGGTGTTCCGTTCCCCGAGGCTACTGTTTTTGGAATATGATTTATGCTCTTGCCCTTCCGCGGGTTCCCAGGTCATGGCGCTGGCATTGAAATCCTTCTCCAAAATAGCACCATACGCAAAGCCCCGGCGTTTCTTCAATGAAGTCCATTTTGGCTTCGCAATTGACGCAAAGATGTTCTTCCCCCGTTTTCATGGCGCCCAGGCAGGGAACCACCGTCATGGGGCAAAGATCAATGCATCGACCGCAGTCATTGCAGAGTTCGGTTTTCAGGTTAAAGGGGGCCTCCACGCGGCGATCCTTCCCCCGTCCCACAAAGGTAAGGGGTTTGACCCCCAAAGTTCCGGGGCAGACGCGAACGCATTTCCCGCATAGAATGCAATTGCTGTTATGAAAAGAATACCGGACGTCCCGGACCCCGCATCGTTTGGCGACATCTTGAACCGCACGGGAATTGGGTGCTTCCGCAACCAGCAATTCCGCGATGTTCCGGCGCAGTTTTATGATCTTTTCCGTATTGCTCCGGATGACCATGCCTTCCTTCACCCGAAGGGTACAGGATGTGGTGATTTTGGAGTGGCCATTTAGGACATTTTCCACAATACAGAGCCGGCAGGCGCCGATGTCCGCCACATACGGCACACGGCACAGATGGGGAATGCAGATCCCTGAATCAAGGGCGGCGTCCAGCACACTGGTTCCTTTGGGGGCCTGAATGGACATTCCATCGACATTGATATTCACATACTGAGTCATTGATCACCTCTCTTAACGAACTTGGATCGCGTCAAATTTGCAGCTGCTTTTGCAGATACCGCATTTTTCGCATAGGGCCAGGTCAATTTCATGGGGTTGTTTTTTTTCGCCTTTGACGGCACTGTGAGGGCATTCCTTCAGGCATACGCCGCATCCCGTGCACGTTTCAGGGTCGACCCAGTAAGTGATCAGGGCCTGGCATACTCCGGCAGGGCATTTTTTTTCATGGATGTGGGTGTCATATTCATCGCGAAAATAACGTAACGTTGACAGCACGGGATTGGCCGCTGTTTTTCCCAGGGCGCACAGGGACGTTTCGCTGACGGTCCAGGCCAAATCTTCCAAAAGATCGATATCTTCCGGTTTACCATTCCCTTCCGCGATACCCGTTACGAGTTCCAGCATTCGATCGATTCCCAGACGACAGGGAACGCATTTGCCGCAAGACTCATCCTGGAGGAACGTCAGAAAGTATTTGGCAACGTCCACCATACAGGTGTCTTCGTCCATGACCACGATGCCGCCGGAACCCACCATGGACCCGGCCTCGGCAAGGGCGTCGAAATCCAGCGGAAGATAAAGCTTGTCAAGGGGCAGGCATCCACCGGAGGGTCCTCCGGTTTGAACGGCCCGCACTGCTTTTCCCGGAGATCCACCGCCGATGGTGAACACCACCGTCTCCAGGGTCGTTCCCATGGGAACTTCCACCAGACCCGTGTTTTTAATGTGACCGGTCAGCGCCAGAATTTTGGTGCCCTTGCTGTTTTTGGATCCTTTTCCGGCAAACCATGCCGCCCCATTCTGCATGATGACGGGGACATTGGCCCAGGTTTCCACGTTGTTCAACACCGTGGGCTTGTGCCACAGGCCATCCACCACGGAATGGACGTCCTTGGGGTGAGGTTCGCCCACTTTGCCCTCCAGGGAAGCCATGAGGGCCGTTGATTCGCCGCAGACAAAAGCGCCCCCTCCCCGGGCCACCTCAACGTCAAATGAGAACGGCGTTCCGAAAATGTTTTCGCCTAAGATTCCAATTTCTCTGGCCTGTTCTATGGCGGTACGGATGTGTTTTACCGCCAGGGGATATTCATTCCGCACATATACATAACCCTGCCAGGCGTTGACGGCCCAGGCTCCGATTATCATGCCTTCGAGCACCAGGTGCGGATTTCCTTCCAGCACACTGCGGTCCATGTAAGCACCCGGGTCCCCTTCATCGGCATTGCAGATCACATACTTTTCATCTCCCGGAGCGTCACTGCACTGTTCCCATTTTCGGCCCGTGGGAAAACCGGCTCCGCCACGGCCTCTCAATTCTGAGCGTTTGATTTCCGCAATGACGCTTTTCTGGGAAATGCCCGACAGCACTTTTGCTAAGGCTGAATAGCCGCCGATGGCAATGTAATCTTCAATGTTGCAGGGATCCACCTGGCGGTTCTGAGCCAGTAACTGCCGGTCCTGGGCTTTGTAAAAGGGGATGTCCGATTCCCTCGGAATTGTTTTTCCTGAAACGGGATCCGTGTAGAGAAGCCGTTCGATGAGTTCGCCTTTGGCGACGGTTTTTCGGACAATTTCTTCGGCATCATCCGGAGTGACGTGACAGTAAAATGTGTTGTCGGGCTCCACCACCAGGATGGGACCCTGTTCACAGAACCCGTGGCATCCCGTGGCGCGCACCAGGATATCCGTTGCAAAGCCCTGTTTCACCAGTTCCGTTTGAATGCTGCCAATAAGGTCTTGGGATCGAGAAGCCTGGCATCCCGTTCCATTGCACAGGATCAGGGTTTTTCGAAAGCTTTTACGGTAGGACTGCAGCTTTTCCCGAAGGGTTCCCAGGTCATTGATGGTGTTGATCTTGTTCATTCAGATTCCCCTCCGTTGATGCCGTGCTCAGTTTATGGATGAGTTTTCGTACCTTTCTGGCATTCATGTGATGATAGGACGATCCGTTCTCCGTTACCACCGGTCCCAGAGCACATGCACCCAGGCAGTTCACCTGTTCAATGGTGAAAAGGCCATCCTGTGTCATCTCACTGGGGGCGACGCCCAGTTGGCCCGTGGCCTGATTGAGCACCATTTTCGCGCCCCTCACATGGCAAGCCGTGCCCGTGCATACGGTAAGAATGTTTTTGCCACGGGGGTTCAATGAAAACGCCTTGTAGAAGGAAGCGACAGAATAGACTTCCGTAAGGGGCACACCCAGCGCTTCGGATACGTCTCGCATGGAAGATGGGGAAATGTATCCCTCCCGGGATTGAACATCCTGAAGCACTTCGATGAGTTGATGGGGTTGACTCTTCCGCCCCTTCAGGATAGCGGCAAGTTTCGATTCCGACATATGAACCTCCATTGTTTTGTGTTTTTGGGTTGACAGTGGGCAGGTTATCGGTCAGGATGTGCCGCGTAAAGACAATAAAAATACCCCCTTAATGCCCATAATCTATAGGTCTTTTTAGGGCCTATAGATTACCCATTGAATACCTATTATTGGGTGTATCAAGGAGACCCCCATGAACGAACCAAAATCTTTTCCAACCATGTTTTCAAGCGATGGTCCCTCCGGTCATAACCGGGAGCTCTTCCGTTTGTGGCGCATCCCTTTCAACAACGAAACCGATCCCTCAAAGCTCATGACGGCACTTCGGGAGCGGATAAAGGAGCTGAACTGCCTGTACGGCATTGCTCAATTGGCGGAGCTTCACCCGGATTCCGTTGAGGACCTGTTGCGGGATTTGGTGAACGTTTTGCCATATTCATGGCAGTATCCAGAAATTGCCTGTGCCAGGATCGTTTTCAAAGGGGAGACCTACAAAAGCAGAGGTTTCAAGGTGACCCGATGGCGTCAGTCGGCTCAGGTTTTCATGTACAATGAACCGGTGGGCGAAGTGGCCATCTTTTATCTGAAAGAGTGTCCCCCGGCATATGAAGGTCCTTTTCTTCATGAGGAGAGAGCACTGCTGGATGCTTTGGCAGAACGCATTGGCGGCACGGCCATGCGGATTTCAGCGGAGGTTGAACTTCAGGAAACCAACCAGCAGTTGATGCTGGAAAGAAAGGCGCTAAAAGATGCCAACTCAGCTCTAAGAGCCGTTTTGGCAAGAATCGAGGAGGAAAAGCAGGGAATCTACAGAGACGTGAAAACCAATATCGATAAAGTGATTACGCCCCTGTTGCATGTCCTTGCACTGGATCTGCCCCAAAGCAAATGGAAGTATGTTGAGGTGCTCAAGACCAATCTGGATGAAATCGTGTCTCCGTTTGTCAACAATCTCTCGGAAAAGTGCCTGTCCCTGACGCCCACGGAAGTGAACATCTGTAACCTGATTCGCAACGGGCTTCAGACCAAGGAAATTGCTCGAATGCGGGGTGTCTCCACTGCTACCATCAAGCGGCACCGAGAACATATCCGCCGAAAGTTCAATATTACCAACAGCGAGGTCAACCTAGCCACCTACCTGCAATCCGTCATGCACAAAAAGGCCGAGATCCATGATGGTGGCTAACGGCCGTTTTTTTGCAACACGGGATTTAGTGCATCGAGGCCCTGAAGTTGCACAACCGCCAAGATTTCGCAAGACTGGAAGAGGTATCCTTCTGTGGACTGAATATTGCTTGACGCAACCATAATATAGAGGCTATGACGGATTTCAGGTTCGAAGGAAGTTCCTCTTGGGCTAACCATTTTAGTTGCCCTGCTCCTTAACCTATCGATTGCCTCATCACCTGCGGTGACGAAACCCCTGCTGTTGGTATAGGTCACATGACAAGGAAGAGACCTCGTTTAAGTGGTCAGAGATTAGGACCTGATGATGTTCAAATATTCCACCAAAACCATATGGATTGCCCTGCTCCTGATTTTTCTGTTCCTCTGGTTCAGAAGGGAAGACAGGTCCATTTTTACTGAAAAACGGCCCACAGTGGAGTCCCTGGATTTCAATGCTGTTGAAACCGCTGTGGTGGCGCAGTCGGCTGTTTACTCCGCCGATGAGAAAATCAACGTGGATGTATTTGAAAGAGTCCATCCAGCGGTGGTCAATATTGCCAGCACGACCCTCAGTATGAATTTCTGGATGGAAGTGATTCCGAGGCAGGGTCAGGGATCCGGTTTCATTATCGACCGACGCGGGTATATCTTGACCAACAACCACGTGGTCGCCAAGGCTCAGAAACTGACGGTCACCATGGCCAGTGGGAAGCGGATTGATGCCACCCTGGTGGGACGAGATCCTAGAACGGACCTGGCGGTAATTCGAATTCCATCCGGCGATGTTGAAGCGGTGGCTACCCTGGGAGACTCCGATGAACTGCGACCCGGGCGAAAAGCCATTGCCATCGGGAACCCATTCGGGCTTTCCCATACCCTTACCACGGGGATTGTCAGCGCGCTTCACCGAAGTATAAGGACTGAAGACGGCAACGAGATTGAGGATTTGATCCAAACCGATGCCGCCATCAATCCCGGGAATTCAGGGGGTCCCCTGCTGGATTCAAACGGTCGCGTCATCGGAATTAATACGGCCATTTTCAGCCTTTCGGGCGGATATCAGGGAATCGGATTTGCCATTCCCATAAACCTGGCCAAACGTGTGGCGGAAAAACTGATTACATCCGGAAGGGTGGCCCGGCCGTGGCTTGGTATTTCCGGACTTTCCCTGAGCCCCTCTCTGGCGGAAGGCTTGGGGCTCGGTGTGTCGCAAGGTGTGCTGGTTGTGCAGGTGTTCCCGGGTGGGCCAGCTGATCAGGCAGGGCTTCGGGGGGGAAACCGGGAAGTGCTGATGAGGGGCATCAGACTTCTTTTGGGAGGGGATATTATCACAGAGATTAATTCCGTTCCCGTAGAGGATATGAAGCAACTGGTCCATCATGTGGAGCAGATGGAAGTGGGTCAGGCGGTGGATCTGGGAGTGATAAGAAAAGGCTTTTCAAAAAATATCCGTGTAATGCTTTCCGAAAGACCCTGATCTTGGGGAAAAGTCCACAAAAAGCAAATAATGAATTGACCGTAAGCGGCAAAAATGGTTAGTCTCAGAGCGACTAATTATTTTTTTGTCGAGGCCCTAACTTCATCCAACCGTTGGCAGGCTTTTTAAAATGGGAACGGTCATTGCCATATCAAGTCAGAAGGGCGGAGTCGGAAAGACGACCACAGCGGTAAACCTTTCCGCGGCGCTGGCCCTTATGGAAAAAAGGGTGCTTTTGGTCGATCTGGATCCCCAGGGAAATACCACATCGGGATTTGGGATTGATAAGACGTCGCTCAACAAAACCATGTACCATGCGTTGATTGAAGGTGCCACTCCGCGGGAGATTATCCTTAAAACCAATCTGACTTTTCTAAAACTGCTCCCTGCCCGCATGGAACTCTTCAGGGCGGAAATTGACCTGATGAATTTCCCCGACAAGGAAAAAAAGCTTCGTTATTTTCTGGACCGGGTAAAAGACGCCTTTGATTTCGTATTGCTGGACACGCCCCCCTCTTTGGGCATTCTCACCTTCAACGCCCTTACAGCGGCAGATTTTCTGCTGATTCCAATGCAGTGCGAGCCATATGCCATGGACGCGGTTGCGCCTTTGATGCAGATCATGAATATTATCAAAGAGAAAGGTAACCCAAGCCTGCGAATGGGGGGGGTTCTTCTCACCATGTTTGATGCGGGCGAAAGTGCCGGTCAACGCATCTGTGAGGCTGCCAGGGAACGTTTTGGACACTTGCTGTTTAAAACGGTGATTCCCAGGAATACCGCATTGAAAAACGCGCCGATGGAGGGTTCTCCGGTTTTTCTCCAGGATGTTGGAGCGTTTGGTGGCCGGTGTTATCTAAATCTTGCACAAGAGGTCTTGCTTTTAAAGTAAAGGAGTGCCGCACATGAAAGTTGCAAATCCTGAGGCCATTCGGAAAGGGGAGAAAGCTTTGGCTGACGCCATTGCTTCAAATTTTGATCGTAGTGTGATCCAGAAAATATTCAAAAGGGTTCATAACCTGGACGTGGGTGAGGAGATCCAGTGCGATAACGCCGCCATGGGGGTTCACGGGGACGAGGTGGTCTATTCAATGAATTTTGAGGTTTTGGTAAATCTTTCCGTTTTTCTGGATAGATCGGGGAACTTTATTTCCATTTCCAGCAGTGGTGTTGCCCCAAAATCTTCACCCCAAAAGCAAGCACCGGTGGCGAAAACGCCCCAAAAGCCTCCTCATGCAGTGAAACCACCGGATACAGAGCAGGAACCCGCCATGGTTCCGGAAAGCGATGCATCTTTTTCGGGCGGAAACTATGAGTCGGTTTTAAAAGAATTTGTGCCGATTGGATGAAAGTTTGAGTTTCTCCAGGCCTCCTACTATTTCTGGTGAAATGTTGAAGTCCAATGTTCCATGTTGGGGTTGATTTTTAGCCGGCCTGTTTCCTGAAGTAGCTCCAGTCCCATGGTCACCGCGAAAAAGAGCATAAGGCAAATGCCCAGCGCCAGACCCGGTTTAAAGGTCTTCCGCATTTTGATCAGGATCATCCCGGGCAGTATGCCAAATACCATTCCGATACCCACACCCCCCGCTACATTCAGCGCTATCAGAAAGAGGTCCGGATAACAAAGGGTAACGAACAGTGGAAGCCCGAAAGCGAGAAAAGCGTCTGTGACCCGGTTTCTTTTCTTAAAAAGGGAGCGGGTCAGGTCTTTCATAAAGTTTATAAGGCCGGTCCCCACCGCCATATAAGAAGTGGCGATGGCCAGTAGGGAAAAAATCAGGCTGACGGTTGTGAAAACTTCTGAGTCGAGTACGTGGGCCAGTGGAATGGTGGCTGGAAAGTTTTGTTGGAAAGCATAAAAAAGGGTGTTTTCCCCGGAGCCGCCCAATGGCAGACAGCCGATGACGGAAAGCGTCCACAGAATGCTAAAGATGAGCGGGATCGCCGTACCTACGATAAGGGCCTTGTGGACCGATGGACGGTCGTAATCCAAAACCCGCACCACGATAGGAATGGTGTTATGGTAGGTAAAGGCGCAGATGAATACGGGAAAAACGGCCGGGAAGAAGCGCCAGTCCGCATATCGGAACCATTCTAAATGGACATTCGTTCCAGAAGCGACGATCAGATAAATAAATGCAACAAACAGCAGCGCCATTAATGCCGCATTGCTTTTGCGAACCACTTCCACGCCAAGAAGTGTGATTCCGGTGAGAACGGCAAAAAGAACCAGGGTGATAATGGACTCCGGAACACTAATGTTAAACAGATGCGTGATAATCGTCGCACCCCCGCAGAGATAGGCCACTAGAATACCAAAATAATTAATCAGATAGCCGATGGTGGCAAACCCTTTTCCAAAGGACCCCAGTTCTTTTTGAAAAAGTGAAGGCAGCCCCTTAATTTCCGGACCATGGCTCATCATGCGCCAGGCCAGAACAAAGGCGGTTCCCAGCATCACCATCCAGATGGCAATGAGACCAATGATTGAAGGGATTGCGCCCGCCATTCCCCCCAGAACGGGCAACCCCAGGATTCCCGCACCAATGGTATTGCCGGAAATCATCAAGGCCGCTGTGAATATCTTTATGGTGTGGCTTTTCAAAACCATTCTCCACAGGATATCATTTTCACATCATTTATACTGGGTTTTTAGCGTTTTGTCATGGCCTAAAGGCTTGGGCAAAAAAAATCTTTTGCTGTTGATCATGCCGTAGTGTTTTATAAAACAGTAATGTATCAAATATTAACGAGACAACGCTTTGCCGAGGCCCAAGTCTATATCATGCCGGCCAACAGCATTTGGGACCTTAAAGATGCGATATCGGCGGTCGTTTATAGGTTTTTCTTGTGACACTTTTGTCTCAAAAGCCTGCTTCTTCCAATGGGCCTTCCTGGTCTCCGGTTTGCCTTAATGGTATAACTGACTGATAGTTATAGCGTTATCCATGCTCCCTGTTTGCCCCGAATGTGATGGCACGTAAACTGCTTGATAATTTGATAAGGCGTATTATGTTTTAAAACACTACTAAAATAGTAGGATATAATTCCGGATTTACCAGAAGGGAGGTAAGGATACTCAATGGCAAAGGATGGGTACAGAAAGGTTCATGTTTACAAATGTCCCTGCGGGTATGGATATGAACCTGAAAAAGGATGTTCTGAAGCAAAGGTTGAACCGGGAGTTCCATTTGAGGACCTTCCAGATCAGCTGACATGCCCCAGGTGTCAGAGGGCGAAAATTCATTTTAATGAGAAACGATTTTCCGCCAAAGTATGAATTATGGATGTACAGTTTTAAGCTTAACTTAAAAGAAATTCCCCCACGAAGAGGGAATATCAACCAAGGAGGTAATTATGGGAAAAGAAATAGAAGACAAAAAGGCTAAAACGCTGGACATTAGGAGCGTTACCACATGTGACGCCACTGCTCAAATGTTGCTGAAGGCGGAAAAAGATGGGGTCGAGACCGCTTTTCACAGGGCGGCGAATATGAAAGCATGCCCTATTGGAGCCGACTCTGCCTGCTGTAAGCACTGTTCCATGGGGCCCTGCAGACTGAATTCCAGAGACCCCTATGGCAAGGTAGGTGTTTGTGGGGCGACCATTGACACCATTCAAGCCCGTAATTTTGCGAGGATGGTCGCGACGGGTACGGCAGCTCATACGGATCATGGAATGAGTATGCTCGATCTTTTCGGAGAAGTTGTTAAAGGTCACATAAAAGACTACACCATTAAAGACCCCATAAAGCTTGAAGAAGTTGCTGTGAGCCTGGGGATTGAGGTTGAGGACAGGGACATCAGCGATATTGCCCTGGACCTTTATCACGAGTTGGAGAAGACCTACACCCAGTTGGAAGGAGAGATTCCCTTCGCCAAAAGGGTTCCTGCGAAAACCCTTGAAACGTGGCGTAAGTACGGGGTGGTTCCGCGCGGTTCCATGAGAGAAATCATGGAATTGATGCATCGGACCCACATGGGGGTGGACCAGCATTATGAGAACATTACCCACCAGTGCAGCAGAACGGCACTGGCGGATGGCTGGGGCGGTTCAATGGTGGCGACGGAAATTTCCGACATCCTTTTCGGCACTCCCAAACCTGTCAGAGGGGATGTGAATATGGGGTGTCTCAAGGAAAATGAAGTGAATATCATCATTCATGGTCATGAGCCGAACCTGTTCGAATCCGTGCTGGCTTCCGTTGATGATCCTAAACTTATCCAGGAGGCAAAAGACGCCGGAGCAGATGGCCTCAATCTGGTTGGGATGTGTTGTTCCGGGGCTGAAATGATTTCGCGTCATGGTGTTCCCCATGCGGGAAACTTCATGTCCACTGAGACCATTCTGGTGACCGGTGCGGTTGATGCCATGGGCGTTGACGTTCAATGTATCAAGCAGGGTCTTGCCAAGGTGGCGGACTGTTACGGAACCAAGCTGTTTACCACCAACCCGAGATGCCATATTGAAGGCGTGGACCACA